>ERZ826242.340-NODE-340-length-71019-cov-5.725072_pt1 | contig 71019 bp, 61 predicted proteins | sample MGYA00519871_ERZ826242 | MGnify/ENA primary metagenome ERZ826242 (study PRJEB31778, sample SAMEA3449226) | human gut metagenome | biome: human gut; feature: human-associated habitat; material: faeces | place: United Kingdom | collected 2010/2012 ... | reverse complement strand
CACACATGGCTACAGCATCGATTCCGATCGTATCGTGCTTATCCATGATCATAGCAAGTTTTACCTTGGTTCCGCATCCGTCAGTTCCGGATAACAGTACCGGCTCTTCCATCTCTTTGATCTTTGCAAGAGAAAATGCTCCTGAAAATCCTCCAAGTCCACCAAGAACTTCTGGGCGCATGGTCTTTTTCACATGCTCTTTCATAAGCTCTACTGATTTGTAACCTGCTTCAATATCCACACCTGCTTTTTTGTAATCCATAACCCGTCTCCTTATGTACTTTGTTTTGTTTTTTCTGATACCTGATTTTTATTTATCTTTTATAAGTTTTCTTTTATTTCGATGCCAGATATGCCTCATATCCGATCGAATCAAGCTTTGCAGCCTTGGCTTTTACTGCTTCTTTCTGTTCGTTTGTATATTCTTTCAGCTTTTTCAGAAGTGCTTCATCTGATGCTGCAAGAATCTTTGCTGCAAGGATTGCTGCATTCTTCGCTCCGTCAATTGCTACGGTTGCAACCGGAACTCCCGGCGGCATCTGCATGATTGAGAACACTGCATCCATTCCGTCCAGATTCTTTCCTGAGAGAGGTACACCAATAACCGGAAGGGCAAATAATGCTGCGCACATTCCCGGAAGGGCTGCTGCCATTCCTGCACCGGCGATCATAACCTTTATTCCACGGTCTTCTGCTCCTCTGGTCCATTCAATCAGTTCATCTGGTTCACGATGTGCTGAGATGATGGTCATCTCATAATCGATTCCTAACTCTTCCAGCATTACTGCAGCTTTGCTCATAACCTTAAGATCTGAGTCGCTGCCCATAATAATTCCTACTTTTGGCATAATTTTCATCCTTTCTTATAAGTTTGACAAATAAATCATACCCTATTTATTAGAATTTTTCAATGGTTCATTTAAAATCTCTGTACCAGAAAGTACAAATTTTCCATTTTCAAGCAATTTTATCTCATTTCCATCTTTGGTAACGACCACAATACTGCCCAGTTCTTCATATGGAATCGTGATATCTGTATGGCAGTGGAAATATGCTTTTGATACATCTTCTTTTCTGCGGATCGATACCGAGTTGTCTCTGGCAATGATTTCTTTTCCGTTCGGGTTATAGACTTTAATATCCTCACACCAGCTGTAACAGGTATCTCCTACCGCAAAATGCGGCCCCATCTTTTCTGCGATCAGAATCGGCATCTTATCTTCGATGCCATACTTCTTCGCAGTTACATATGCGGTTGTATTCGTTCCGATCGCAAATTCCCCAAGCGGAAGTGTTGGATGTTTATACAACACATTATCGTGAATATAGGCCTTATTCTCCAGTTCACGCTCAAAATTGGCACAATTATATTCTGAAACCATACCATTGGAAAATGCAATCTCCAGATCACGGTACTGCAATTCATTCAGATAGACTTTGCTGACATGCAATACCCCATTCGTACCTTCCAGAACCGGTGAGGTAAATACTTCTCCAACCGGAATATTCACATCTGCCACACAGTTTTCAAATATGGTTTCTTTGTCCGGATCCTGCAATGGATGCAGCTGTACTTTTAAGTCTGTACGGTTCCCGTTCTGTCCCAGGATGTGTACATATTCTCCCTGATCCAGTGCATCGATCAGTGTCTGCTGCACTTTCTCGTATACTTTTGCATCCAGTGTATTGATCTTGATGATCTCATCAAAGATCTCTTCGTATTGTTTCCCGATCTCCGGAACCGGATATGCGATGATCGTAAAACTTCGTTCCTCACCTTTAATATAACGGTTCACCATCTGGCTCTGTCTGCTGTCCCCGCTTAGTACCAGTTCTTCCTGATTCTTCGACAGCTTGATCACAGACTCTTTTGCCTGTGGTTCAAACGGCTCTTCCCCGAACATCTCTATCACTGCCGGACCTGCAAATCCTGCTGCCTCTTTTTTATGATGTTCATAAGTGGTCTGCATAACTTCCAGCCTACGCTCCATGAATTTCTTATCCAGGAACAACGCCTGGTCATCTTTGTGGTCGTATTCATACTGCTTGTTCGCTACAGCACCGTAATATCCAATCTTGATATGCTGTCTCTTCGTCAGGACACTGACTGCCGCACGGTAGATTACAGGCTTCAGCCCCATTTTTTCAAAGTTCTCAATTGCCTTTTTTACAACTCTTTCAAATCCCAGAATATACCGGATATTTACAACCGATTTTTTAGACAGGTCTTTTCCGGTGTTAATGAATCCGATCCGGTATCCTTCTGTATATACATCTGCCATCTTCTGGATGGTCTCCTCCGGAAGCTTCATCAGATGCTCCGCAGTCTTCCATTCATTGTCACTGATATATTCTCCAAACTGATACAGATAACGCAGGTCAGACAGATCACTGTTCTCAATAATATCTGTGGCAAATGATTCTTCCGGAAGTATCTGCTCTCTTACCCGGTCTGCAACAAAGACATCACAATAATCACTTGCATACCAGTAAAAAATATTGCGGACTGCCTTGATATCCGGTTCTTCTTCGAACTGGTTATATACTTCGATCAGAAGTTCATACAACACATCCAGATATTCCGTCTTTCCTTCGAATACATAGACAATTGCACCCCTCAGTTCCGTATACAAAGCACTCAATATCTGCCCGTATTCTTCCCCGAGAAGTGCACATGCATAATCCGGATTGGCATAACTTGTTTCATACTGCCCCGGCAGAACGTCCTGATACAGACGTTCGTTCCATTCTTTTAATGCATGCAGCTCAAGCTTCTGGTATCTTCCATCCAGAAGCTCCCCCCGCAGTTCATCCAGCATCAGGACAAATTCTGCCATCTGCCGGAAATATCTTCTATAAGGCTCCTTTACCGTCTCCTCCGTCTGCATCGTACGGATACGTTCCAGTGCCAGTTCATATCTTTCTTCTATCATCTATACAAGCCCCCTTGCAAACATTGCTGCCATCATCACTAAAAATATAGCATTCGTTGTAATTCCTACTTTGCAGGTTACATAATTCTTCTCGCGCTCTTTTAATCCTTTGATTCCCAGCCATATTCCGATCACGGACATGACTGCCGTTCCCAGTCCGCAAAATCCTATCAGAATACCTACATCCCCTCTGTTCTTGAATGAAAATAATATCATTACAATTACCAGAAATGCTATGACAGCTGCATAAGTACAGGAATAGACACCCCTCTTGGAGTGTCTGACTGCTTTCTGTCCATATTTTGTTCTAAGCATCTTTTTGCGCTTTTTTTTGCGGGCTTTTGCTGCCGCTTTGATTCTATCGTCTTCTGTTCTTAGTCTTTTTCCCAGCATGTCTTCTGCTTCTCCTTATTGCTGCGCATATTGCAAATAATATATAGCCACATGTTCCCCCGATGGTATTCAAAAGCAGGTCATCTACATCAAAACTTCCTACTTTTGTAATAAACTGAAACATCTCTACACCAAGGCTTAACCCAAAGCTGTAAAATGTGGTTGTAAAGAAACTTCTGTATCTGCTTCCCATCGGAAGAAAAAAGCCAAATGGAATGAATATGATCACATTTCCAAATAAATTCGTGAACATAGCAAAGAATCCCAGCTGCTCCCGGTACTGCCAGAATCTTTTTATTTCCTGAAACAGCACCAGATTATAGTGGTATTCCTGCATTTCACCGGTACGCCCGTACCAGTCAGAGAACAACAGGAAATATATAATAAATATAACATATAATACAAACAGTATCTTCCCCAGTATCCGGATTCTTCTTGTTCTCCCTGAATCCAATTTTATACTCCCTTCTAACATAGTTACCATCCGAGTGATAACCTTTCATTCCCCTGTATATAATACAAGACATGTTCCCACTGCGATTGCTTTTCGCAATTGAAGTAGGGGAACTTACCTGATCTGGTTAAAATAATAACCCTTTCCGCTCTTTTAAAAGGCGTGCCCCGCTGATGATCGAGATGATCCCGGCTGCTACTCCTACGACTGCCACAACGATACCTACTGCAATTCCGGCTCCGCCTGCAAGTCCCATAGTCTTATAAGCTTTTTCGTTCATTGTCCGTTCCTCCGCTTTTTTGATCTGTGCTTTTATTATTTCGCACCATACTGTTCATAATATGCGTCGATGGCTGCTTTTAATGTATCATCGATCACAATTTTTCCGTTGCATTCTTTGTTATACAGGCATTCTACAACTTCTTCCATTGTAACGATTGCCGCTGTATCAAATCCATATAACTCTTTTACTTCATCAAGCGCACATTTTTCTCCGCCTTTTCCGACTTCCATACGGTTCAGTGATACCATCAGTCCTACGATGGTTACATCTGCTGCACCTTTTACCTTTGGTACGGTCTCTTCCATGGATTTTCCGGATGTTGTCACATCTTCGATCATGATGACACGGTCTCCGTCTTTTAACTTGCTTCCAAGGAAGCTTCCCTTATCTGCGCCATGGTCTTTTTCTTCTTTTCTGTCGGAACAGTAACGTACTTCTTTTCCATACAGATCACTATAAGCAATTGCTGTCACAACACCAAGTGGAATTCCCTTGTAAGCTGGTCCAAATAATACATCAAAATCATCACCATATGTGTCATGAATGGCTTTTGCATAATACTGTCCTAATTTTTTAAGCTGTGATCCTGTCACATATGCTCCTGCATTCATAAAGAATGGAGACTTTCTTCCACTTTTTAATGTAAACTCTCCAAATTTGAGCACATCACTTTCTACCATAAATTCAATAAATTCCTGCTTATAGCTTTCCATATTCTGATACCTCCGTATATTCTGACCTTCCGGTCTTATTAGTTCTCATAATTCTTTATAATTCTATCATATAAAAATCACTTTTTCAATTCAGGTTATACGAAAAAAGAGAGACATTCATTGTCAACTTACTTTCTGTCTCTCTTTTATCCTGATGTATGCCCGGTATCTTATTCCCCATTCCGGTGCCCAAAGACTTCATACATCCTGTATTCTTTTTTCATCATATGATTACATAATCTTAGTTTCTTCCAGTTTTTCAGCAAATGCCTCATTCATCCGGATAATCGGCTTTCTAAGCACCAGACCAAGGATCAGTGACAATATCAGGAAAATTCCAAGTTTTCCAAGTTCGATCCAGTATGTCATTCCATACATACCTCCAATAGTCTCCCTGAGAGCCGCCATGCTGTGTACGAACGGAAGCAGCGGATATACGGCTTTGAAAAATGCCGGCGCAACCTCGATCGGGAACGTTCCTCCCGAACCTGCCACCTGTACAACCAGAAGCACAACGCTTACCGCTTTACCGATATCTCCGAATGACACCGTAAGTGTATAGATAATATTGACATATACAATGCTTGAGAACCATCCTGCCAGCATGAACAGGAACGGATGCTTACACTGTATTCCAAGGTATAGCAGATCTCCGAGACAGATCAGTGTACTCTGCATCAGACCAACCACGAGGAAGATCAGATATCTTCCCAGATATTCCTGATGTGGTTTTACTCTTCGTAATCCTTTTGTACATTTTTCCGATACACCGGTCTTTAACATGGCAACCAGGACGATTCCGCCAATCCAGATAGACAGCGTAGAATAAAATGGTGCCATGGATGATCCATAATTTTCAATCTTATAGATCTTATTCGTCTTTAAGCTTACCGGTGCCGCAAGGAATTCTGCAATTACATTCGAGTCGCCTGATATCAGTTCCTGAAGCTGTGAAAAATCACCGCTTTCCTGCATTTCTCCTATTTTTGCCGTTGTATCTGTAATCTTTGCTGCTGCCTGGTTTAGAAGATCACAGGAATTATTCAGTGCTTTTTCGATCTCTGTAAGATCTGATGATGCCGTACTTGAAAGATCATAGACGCCATCCACACTCTGATCTAGCTGGTTCATAAGTGTACTGAGGCTGCCGCTTGTATCTCCAAGTGAAGAGGAAAGCTTATTAAGGCTTCCTTTTACATTCTTTTCATAATCAGATTTCACACTTGCGAGACTGTCCGCACTTGATTTGATCAGGGCGTCGAGCTCTGCTTTGTTATTCACCGCATCGGAAGCCGCCCCCTGCAGAGATGCTGCTGTATTCGTAAGCTTATCTCTTAGTTCTGTCTGTGTTGCAATGGTCTCTCCAAGCTTTCCTATGATATTTCCTTTGATCTGGTTCAGTTCTGCAAAATCATCTACATTAATACCATTGATCGCATTCTGCAGTGATGTATACGCATCGATTACTTTCTGTACTCTTGAAGCCAGCGTATTGAGCGTTCCGGCGATATCATCTGCACTGGATGAATTCGATGAAAATGCCTGATCCACGATGTCAGACATCTGTGCATAAAAATCTTTTCCGGAATTCAGTGCTTCATTTACCCCGTCGGTTGCACCGCTTATCGTTCCCTGAATTCCGCTGAATGACTTTTTCGTCTTCTTAAGTGACGATGCAGTATCCGATGACCGGCTCTGTGTCTCTTTTAAAAATGTTCCGGTGGTGTCCAGTAACTGCTGTGCTGATGACGTCATTCCTGAAAATGACTGAAGTGTTGCAGATGCTGTATTCAGATCTGATGCAATCTTATCCAGATTATTGGCAAGATTCAGCGCAATGGATTCTACACCGCCCTGGTCCGCTGCATTTGCAATTGTCTTAAATGACGTCAGTGCTGTATTTGTCACCGTCTCTATGAATACTTCGTTGACCTGTGTCTTGATTGCACTTGCACCTTTATCTGTTACTTTCGGTGCGATTGCATTTTCTTTTGTATTTGAATAGTACGTAATGCTTGGCTTGCTTATATTTTCAGAGAAGATACTCATCATATCGTTACTGAAATCTTTTGGTATCACGATTGCTGCATAATATTTTCCGGATTTTACTCCTTCTACTGCCTTTTTCTTATTCGTAAATACCCAGTCCAGCTGTGAATTACTCCGAAGTGAGGTCAGCACCTGATCCCCGACATTGATCTGGATCGGAATGATACTGCCTTCGTATCCTTCATCCACACTTGCTACTGCTACTTTCAGATTGCCTGTATTTCCATACGGATCCCAGCTGGCAGCAATATTAAACCAGGCATAGAGGCACGGTACGACCGTAATACCAACGATTACGATCATGGCTATTACATTCTTTCGGATCCGTTTTACGTCTCTTCGGAAGATTTCCCATATATTTCTCATTCGCCTCTTTCCTCCTTTAATTCGTGTATCAGTTCTTCGGTCGTTATATGAATTGCTTCCAGCTCGCATTCCATCTTATCGTGGAAATACTCTACACAGATTAGATAAAGTGCCAGCACGATGATCGATACGATCCACAGAACCAGGAATACCAATTTAGATTCCAGACTGAACATTAACACCAAAAAGATCAGCGGTATCACGATCATTCCTGCAAATCCCCATCTTATCATCTTCGGATATCTGCGTTCAAAGACTGCAGATCTTTCCATAAATTCCTGCTTCCATTCTTCATCCTGCATCAGTGTCTTCATCATCATTGCAATCTCTGGACGTTTTCTTTCTTCTGCTTCCGTCTCTCCAAGCATGAGCTCCGTCTCTGCAAGACGCTTATCAAACAGATGATTAAGATTCATCAGAAGCGGCCGCAGTCCCAGTCCGATCAGCAGCGACAGTGGGAAATAAATCGCCAGGATTCCCACATCCTTCCAGATATTCGTTCCATACATCCCGGCAACACACTCACGCATGGCATTGATTCCATAAGTAAATGGAAGAAGTGGATGCAGATGCTGGAAAAATGCCGGTGTCATCTCGATCGGATAGGTTCCGGACGAGCCAGGGATCTGCAGGATTACAAGCAGCACTCCTAATGCTTTTCCGATATGTTTGAATGTCAGTGCCAGTGCATAGATAATATTTACATAGATAAATGAGCAGAACATTCCGACACATACAAATGCAACCGGGTGCAGACACTGTGCCTTTAACAGCACGATATCTCCCACACATACGATAAATCCCTGTACCAGTCCTACTGCCACAAACAAAAGCCATCTTCCAAAATATGCATTCGCTGCGGTAAATCTTTTGATTTTTTCATCTTTGTCTACTTCCTGTTTCAGGATAGAAACAAGAATCAGCCCGCCTACCCAGAGGGCAAGATTGGTATAAAATGGTGTCATTCCTGATCCATAATTTTTTACATCATAGAATACTTTTGAATTGATGCTGACCGGTGATGACATAAAATCTGCGATAGAATCCGCGTCAATTCCTTCCAGTGATACAAGCTTCTGATAAAGTTCAGAGCTCTGTAATGCTCCCAGGTCATTCTGTACCGATGCCAGCAGCTCATCTACTCTTGCAAGTATCGTTCCGGTCTGTCCAAGCGCACTTGCGCTGTCCTTTAAGCTCTGGTTTAACTGATTCAGGATCACTTTCATCTGATTCACTGTAGGTTCTATTCCAGTCAGTGTTGATGACAGACTTCCGCTTAATGATGCAAGACTGTCTAATGACTGATTCAGCTGCGGCATCAGATTAGTATCGAAACTATTCCTGTAATTCTGCAGGCTTTCTTTGCTGCTTGCGGCAAGCTTTTCAAGAGAAGTTCTTGTTGTCTGCGCCGTTTCAACTGCATTTTTGATTCCTGCATTTCCACTCTGCAGCGATGTAATCAGATTCTGAAGTGATGTATTCTGATTTTGAAGTTCCGTGATCTTTTCACCGATCAGTGCCGAAAACTGCTGTGCAAGTTCTGTATGTCCCTGGATTTTGTCATTCAGCGCCTGGAGCTGATCTAAGAGTTCCCGGTTCTTCTGCACCAGTGAGTTTACAGTTGTCAGTGTATCATCTACAGTTGTCAGTGCCTGTGAGGCTTTTGTTTCAAATACGCCAAGCTTTGCAGCGGCAGATACATACGTATCATTCATAAGTGTCTCGCCGTTTGATAATCCTTTAGCGAATTCACTTGAAAATGCACCGACTGCTGATCTTGTATCATCCATGACAGCGGTACTGTCTTTTAAGGCTGCTGCTCCGATATCGGCAGTTGTCTTAACCTGATCAAGGGCAGATACCGCAGTCTGGATCACCGAATCTGACTTATCTGCCGTCTTCTGGAAATTATCAAGGACCTGATTGTATTCCTTCAGATTCTCTCTGATCTGTGCGATATCCTTTACAATTCCGGAATTATTTTCATCTACTTTTCCTGCCACATCTCCGGCTTTTTCTCCTACCAGATCAGCGATGGATTCTGCTGCAACAGATGTAAACGTATCATTGATCTGCTGCTGGATCGTACTTGCTCCGGTATCTGTGATCTTTGGAGCAATGGCATTTTTCTTTTCATTAATATAGTAGTCTAATTTTGGCTGTTTGATATCTCCGGATAAGATACTTAAAAGCGACTCGCTAAAATCTTCCGGTATCACAATGGCAGCGTAATATTTTCCGGAACGGACTCCTTTTTTTGCCTGACTTTCGTCTACAAATGTCCATCCCAGCTGCTTATTTTCCTTCAGACTATCTATAATAGTCTTTCCTGCATCCAGGGATATCTGTTCACTGTCTGCCCCTTTATCCTGATTCGCAACCGCCACTTTAATTCCTCTGGTATTCCCATATGGATCCATATTGGCCGCAATGTTAAACCAGGCATACAGAGACGGTAACACACTGATTCCTACCAGAATCAGCACTGCTGCCCGGTTGCGGAAAAGTCTGCCAAGATCTCTTTTGAAAATCTGAAACGATTTCTTCATTCAATTAACCTCCGTTTATCATTTCTGCTGTTAGTATTTCTATCATATATTGTTATATGCGTGGTTATCTCCTGCACACCTTACAGATGGCATCTTTCAGACACGCTGCCGGCGAACATTAACCACTCCCGTGTCATACTGCTTAACAGTATAACAAAAAGGTTTCACAAAATCTACACGCAAAACTGACGAATGGTCATTAAAATATGTATTTTATTTTGTACACTTGAACCAGAGTGTATCTGGCAAATGCATAAAAAAGAGTTTTGTCCGGCTTCAAAGTCTGATTACTGATCAGCTCTCTGTCCTGCCAATAGTCATATTCTATTGCTTTGAATAGAAAAATGCATCAATATGGGCAAATTTTCTTCCATGTTGATGCATTTTTATTATTAATATATTCGTTTGTTTATTTTTTATACTTTGATTATTTTTATTTCACGATACCAACCATATCCTTCACAGAGTCGAATCCGTTCTTCTTCATATAGGCTTCGATTCCGTCGATGATCTCGATGGTTGCATTCGGATTATAAAAGTTTGCTGTTCCGACAGATACTGCGGATGCTCCTGCAAGGATCATCTCGATTGCATCTTCCGGTGTCGCGATACCGCCCATTCCGATGATCGGAATGTTAACCGCCTGTGCAGTCTGGTATACCATGCGGACAGCAATTGGATGAACGGCCGGTCCCGATACACCACCGGTTTTATTTGCTACGGCAAATGTCTTACGATTAATATCAATCTTCATACCTGTCAGAGTATTAATCAGTGACAATGCATCTGCTCCACCTGCTTCTGCTGCTTTTGCAATCTCCGTAATATCTGTTACGTTCGGTGTCAATTTCATAATAATCGGCTGTTTTGCGATTTTCTTAATCTGCGCAGTCAGCTCTTCTACATGCTTCGCATCCTGTCCAAATGCAAGGAATCCCGCATTGACATTCGGACATGAGATGTTAATCTCCATCATATCAATCGGTTCATCTGCCAGTCTTTCTACTACTGCAAGATATTCTTCCGGCGCATGACCGCAGACATTTACGATAATCTTTGTGTCATATTTTTTAAGAAATGGGATATCTCTTTTACAAAAGAGATCGATTCCCGGATTCTGAAGTCCGATGGCATTCATCATTCCGCCATATACTTCTGCCACACGAGGTGTCGGATTACCTGCCCATGGTACATTAGCAACTCCTTTTGTAGTCACTGCTCCAAGACGGTTCAAATCTACAAAATCACTGAACTCTTCCCCTGAACCAAATGTTCCGGATGCAACCGTTACCGGATTCTTCCATTCTACACCGGCGATATTTACTTTCATATCCATTATAATTCCACCTCCGTAGATAAGAATACCGGGCCATCCTTGCAGATGCGCTTGTTATGCACATTGCTGTGTGCATCTTTTTCTTTTGTCTTGCACACACACGCCAGACAGGCTCCGATTCCACATGCCATTCTCTCTTCCAGTGAGATATAGCACTCGATTTTCTTCTCCTCTGCATATGCTTTGATTGCACGAAGCATCGGTGTCGGTCCACAGGCATAGATCATGTCTGCATCCAGTGCATTTTCCTGGATTGCATTCATGACATTTCCCTTCGTTCCGACGCTTCCGTCTTCTGTAGAGATATAGAGTTTTCCGTTCTGTTCAAACTCTTCCTTCAGGAATGTATGTGCATCTCTGTAGCCTACTACGATCTGCTTTTCTTCACATTTCATCTGTTTTGCAAGCTCCAGGATCGGAGGTACTCCGATTCCTCCGCCCATCAGAAATACTTTCTTTCCTTCTGCCTTCTCATACGGGAATCCATTTCCCAGTGGTCCGATCACCGGAACGGTATCACCGGCTTTCAGCTCTGAAAACTGTTTTGTTCCGGTCTTTTCTCCTGTTACTCTGTATACAAGTCTTAATTTCTTTGCATCTTTATCGATTTCACAGATACTGATCGGACGCGGAAGTAATTTGCTTGCGTCTTTTGTATATACAGATACGAACTGTCCCGGCTTTGCCTCAAGTGCTGCTTCTGTTTCGATCCACAGACTGTAGATTCCATCTGCAAGCATCTCCTGTGACAGGACTTTTGCCTGCTCTTTCTTTCTCTCCATGTTCCTTTTTTCTCCTGACTTTATTCTTGCTGTTACTGTTCACACACTGTGTAAACAGTAACCTTTTCATCTCTTTTCTCTCTGGTCCAGAACAGATACATACTCATAGCATGATATCTTCCTTTGTTTTCTCTATCTGTTCTCGAGAGCTCCTTTAATATCTGCGATCATTGTCTCAACGGCTGCTCTTGATGCATCTCCAAAGTTCTCTGCTCCGAATTTTGCATACTGCTCCTGCTTATATGCTGCGATGATTCCTCTGGAAGAGTTAACGATTGCTCCAAGTCCATCTTCATTGAAGAAATGTACCAGATCTTTTCCTTTTCCACCCTGTGCACCGTAACCTGGAACCAGGATATATGCCTTTGGCATTACTTTTCTTAATACTTTACCCATCTCTGGATATGTAGCTCCGACAACAGCACCTACATAACTGTACTCATCACCCATGACTTCTTCGCCCCATGCAGCTACTTTTTCTCCTACGAGCTCATACAGTGGACGTCCGTCAATCTTCTGATCCTGGAATTCACCGCTGGATGGATTGGATGTCTTTACCAGTACGAAGATACCTTTCTTTTCTTCCTTACATACATCCAGGAACGGATTCACTCCGTCAGAACCAAGATATGGGTTAACCGTTACAAAATCTTCATCAAATGGTGCGTATGTCTTGCTTCCGACTTTTACTTTTCCGATATGTCCTACGGCATATGCTGCGGAAGTTGAGCCTATGTCTCCACGTTTGATATCTCCAATTACTACCAGTCCTTTTTCCTTGCAGTAATCTACTGTCTTTTTAAATGCTGCAAGTCCCGGAAGGCCAAACTGCTCATACATTGCGATCTGTGGTTTTACAGCCGGGATCAGATCATATGTCTTGTCTACGATCTCTTTGTTAAACTGCCAGATTGCTTCTGCAGCACCTTCCAATGTCTCACCATATTCTGCAAATGCTTTTTTCTGAATGTGCTCCGGAATATAATTCAACATCGGATCTAATCCTACTACGATTGGTGCTCCTGTTTTTTTAATGTTGGCTACTAACTGATTAATCAATGTTTCTTCCTCCTACCTTACTGGTTAAACTAATTTTTTACATTGTTTTTATTTTACCATAAGGCATAGTAAAAGGGAATGCAAAACTGCATTCCCTTTACAATTCATTTTATCCGTATGATTGTCATTGCCTGACGGTCATCTTTTATTCTTCTGTCTCTATTTCATCTGTGCCTTTACTTCTTCTACCGATTTATCAAGCTGGTTATCGGTGTCCGGATTATTTTCATCCTGCTCATACTCAATCTTTGTATCCGGTGTAATGCCTTTTCCGTTGATACTTCTTCCCTTTGGGGTAAAATATTTTGCGATTGTAAGTTTTACAGCAGTTCCGTCATCCAGATCAAATATCTGCTGCACCACACCTTTTCCATAGGTCTGTGTTCCGACAATCTTTCCGATACCGTAATCCTGGATCGCGCCTGCGTAAATTTCAGATGCACTGGCACTGTTGCCATTAACAAGCACTGCCATCGGCTTGGTAAACTGATGCTCATCATCTGATTTCATCTCTGTCTTCTTGCCGTCTTTATCTTCAGTATAAACGATCAATCCTTCTGGAAGCATCAGATCCAGCATATCACATACTGTCTTAAGCGAACCTCCCGGATTATTACGAAGATCTACCACCAGTCCTGTCATCCCCTGATTTTCCAGGTCTTCCAGTGCACTCTTATACTGGTCATACGTAACGGTATCGAACTCCGACACATCAATATAACCAATCTGATCGTCCAGCATCTTATACTCTATCGTCTGTGCCTGTACGGTATCTCTCGTTGCCGTGACAGTTACTTCATCTGCATTTTCCCCTCGCAATACTGTAAGCTTGACTGTTGTACCTTTTTTCCCTTTTATCTTACTTACAACCTTGCTGAGATCCTTTCCGGTAACTTCTTTTCCATTTACCTTATAAAGGATATCATTGTCCTTTAATCCAGCTTTTTCTGCCGGAGAATCTTTGTATACCTGTGTGATTGTGATCACTCCGGTATCATAGCTCTGGGACATAACTGCCCCGACTCCGTCGTATTCCCCGCCGGTTGATTCATACAGTGCTTTTGTCTCTTTTTTATTATAATATACCGAATACGGATCATTTAATCCGCTGATATATCCTTTGTATATGCCATCTTCCAGATTCTTTTCTTTCACATCACCCATGTAATGTTTGTCAATCAGATTCTGAAGTTCTGACAGCTTCTCACTTGTCTTTGCGGTAATATCTCCGCTTCCTATACGCAATCCACAGGACACAAGTCCTGCCACTAATAACATAGCAAGGGCGCCGCAAAGCGCCCCTTTCAAAAAACTTTTTCTGTTTTTCATTCTATTTTTCTGCCTCTTACCTGTTACAGATAATTCGCCGGATTCACCGGTGTTCCATTTAACATTACCTGGAAATGTAAATGTGGTCCTGTTGAATTACCTGTTGTTCCTACTGCTGCCACATTCTGTCCTTTTGTAACACTCTGTCCGGCACTAACATAGATCTTACTGCAATGCATATAATACGTTGCCAGACCACCGCCATGATTGATTACCAGAAGGTTTCCTGCATTACCTGCATACCCTGCTGAAACTACCGTTCCGGATGCTGCTGCATAAATCGGTGTTCCGGTAGCTGCTGCAAAATCAATTCCCTTATGGTTCGTGCTTGCACCTGCGATTGGCTGTGTTCTATATCCGAAACCACTGGATATATACCCACTAGGACAAGGATGTGCAAATGTTCCATTACCAGACACTACCGAAGATCCTGCAGAACCCGAAGAACTTCCTGAACTTGAAGAACTACTGCTGCTTTTCTTTGCAGCTGCAGCCTGAGCTGCTGCCTGCCGTGCTGCCGCCTGTTTTGCCGCTTCCGCTGCTGCCGCAGCTTCTTTTTGCCTTCTTTCTGCTTCTGCTGCTGCAGCCTGAAGCTGTGCCAGTTTGTTCTTTGTATCACCAAGCTCACTGTCCAGAGACTGAATCTCGCTTTGCTTATTCTGTACAAGCTGGCTTACATTATCCTGCTTTGTAATTAAATCATCCTGCATCGTCTGCAGTTTGTCATATTCCTTTTTCAGAGATGCTTCCTGTGCCTCTACATTCTTTACTACTTTCTGGAATTCTACCAGCATGTCTCTGTCGTATCCCGATATCGTGCTGATATACTCTGCATTATTCAGAAACTCGCCGATGGACTTTGACGAACAGAGAATCTCTACGAATCCGGTATTACCATTTTCATACATGTAGCGGATTCTTTTTTTCATACTATTATACTGATCGTCTTCATCAATCTTTGCCTGAACCAGCTCTTCTTCCTTGGTTGTAATTTCGTCTTCTTTTTCTGTAATCTTCTTCTTTGTATTTTCCATCTCCTGCGTCAGCTGTTTTAACTGTTCTGCCAGAGATGCTTTTTCATTTTCTGCAGTCTTTTTCTTATTTTCCAGTTCTTCTGCTTTTTTCTTGGTGTCATCAATCTCGGATGCATAGCCATTCACAACCATCCCCGAACAAAGTGTCAGGACAAGCAGAAGACTTACCATCTTCTTTCTGTTAATCATATACTGCCCCTTTCCCGGATAGAACCATTACACCTTAAGATGTTTGCGGATCGTGACAGTACTTCCTAAGAAACCAATTCCAACACCGAGAATAATTCCGATTGGAAGTAATGTTCTGTATACGGTTGCAACCGGCAGGAAGTCTACGATATTATTCAGAAGACTGAATTTTGCCATAATATATGTAATTGCCTTATCATACATAAAGTACAATAATACCAACGGAATAACCGCTCCCACTGCTCCGATGATCAGACCTTCGATTACGAATGGCGCACGGACGAATCCGTCCTTCGCTCCGATATATTTCATAATCGCAATTTCTTCCCGTCGTACGGTGATACCCATAGTAACGGTATTGCTGATCAGGAACACGGATACTGCTAACAGAATTGCAATAATTGCAACTGATACATATCCAACCAGCTTATTCACACTGGTAAGTGTCTTTGCTACTACATCTGATTTATTAACCTTACGCACACCTTCTAATGATTTTGCATAAGATACGATAGATTTCTGTTTTGATACATCTGACAGATATACCTCATAGTTATCCGAATTTGCAAGCGGGTTATCGCTTTTGAATCCTTCTGCAAGATCAGCAGATTCTCCAAAATACTGATCTTTGAATTTGTTCCATGCTTCATCCGCACTTACATAGTCGACTTTTAAAACGCCATCTTTTTTCTTAAGTTCCTTGCCAATTGCATCTTTTTGCTCCTGAGTCGCATCTTCGTTGAAGAATACGGTGATTGCCACACCTTCCTCTGCTTTCTCAACTATGTAGTTAAAGTTGACTACAATGGAATAGAACAATCCGAACAAGAAGATACACGCTGCCATTGTTGCAATAGACGCAATCGAGAACATCTTGTTTCTGCGGATGTTCTTAACGCCCTGCTTCATCGAATATCCTAATGTACTAATTCTCATTCTTATACCCACCTTTTTTCTCGTCGCTTACAATGACACCCTTTTTCATTGTAACAACCCGCTTCTGCATCTCATTTACGATTTCCTGGTTATGTGTAACGACAAGAACCGTAGTTCCTCTTTCGTTCGCCTCTTCCAACAGCTTCATGATTTCCCATGAGTTTGTCGGATCCAGGTTACCAGTCGGCTCATCTGCCAGCAGAATTGCAGGCTCATTGACAATCGCTCTTGCGATCGCAACTCTCTGCTGCTCTCCACCTGACAGTTCCTTTGGGAACGCCTTATACTTCTGAGCAAGACCAACCAGTGATAATGCAGCCGGTACTTTTTTCTTAATGATTCTTGCAGGTGTCTCTGTAACTCTCTGAGCGAACGCAATATTTTCATAAATATTACGATCTTTTAAAAGACGGAAATCCTGGAACACTACGCCGATATTTCTTCTGTACATCGGTATTTTACGATGTCTCAGACGGCTTAAGTTATTGCCATTTACAATAATCGTTCCAGATGTAGGCTCCAGCTCTTTCATAATAAGTTTGATCAAAGTAGACTTACCAGAACCGCTGTCTCCTACGATAAACACAAACTCGCCCTGTTCAATCTTAAGATTGACACCATTCAGGGCTGCAACCCCTTTTGAGTACTCTTTCGTTACTTCTCTTAGTTCGATCATAGTTTCCTCCTGAATTATTAATACTCCAATGACTCCATATACTTCATATATTTCACAACCATGAGTGCGATTTTAAAAGTAATGGCATCTTCGAACACACGAAGATCCAGACCGGTGCTCTTTTGAAGCTTGTCCAGTCTGTACACCAGTGTATTACGGTGTATATACAATTGTCTGGATGTTTCTGATACGTTCAGATTATTCTCAAAGAATTTATTGATCGTTGTCAATGTCTCCTCATCAAAATCATCCGGCGATTTCCCCTCAAAAATCTCACGTATGAACATCTTACAAAGCGGAATCGGGAGCTGATAAATCAGACGGCCAATTCCCAAAGCACTGTATGCGATCACGCTGCGCTCACTGAAGAAGATCTTACCTACATCAAGCGCAAGCTTTGCCTCTTTGTATGACTTTGATACTTCTTTGATATCATTTACTACAGTTCCATATGCGATCAGAACATCTTCTTCCCCGTCATCTTTCAACAGGTTGTACATGTTCCCTGCAATTTTTTCAAGCTCTGCATGTCCGTCATTCGGCTCAAGCTCTTTTACTACGATAATATTCTTTTCATCAACGGCTGTCACAAAGTCTCTGGTACGGTTGCCCAGAAGATTGCGCACGTTGTCTAACGCATTCGTATCTTTTTCATGCTTTGTCTCGATAATAAAGATAACACGTCTTACTTCTGTGTCAATATGTAATTTCTTGGCACGATTGTAAATATCTACCAGCAACAGGTTATCCAACAACAGGTTTTTAATAAAGTTATCCTTGTCAAATCTTTCTTTATATGCGACCAGAAGATTCTGAATCTGAAAGGCTGCAATCTTGCCTACCATGTATACATCATCGCTTCCTCCGTTTGCAAGAAGGATATATTCCAGCTGATGCTCATCAAAAATCTTAAAAAACTGATATCCCTGCACAACCTGACTGTCTGCCGGGGATTCAACAAAGGAGATAACCTCCTCTACATAGTTCTCCTGTTCTGAAAATGTGCTTGCAAGAGATTTACCGTCTGTGTCCATCACGCAAAAGTCAATTCGTGTAATCCCTTTCAATCCTTCAATTGTGTTTTGAAGTATTTGATTAGATATCATATTCCATCTCCTCCACTCTTTTCAATATACATTTTTCACAACAAATCTTTCCATTAAAACTCTAAAATGTATACTGCTAAATCTTATCTTAATATATATGACCAAAAAAATAAAGAGGAAATCACACATTTTTGGTGATTTCCTCAGTTTTTTCACAATTTATTCACATTTATACCATGGACATAATAACGAAACAATTTTCTTATATTTTTCTTACGATTCGAACTTTTCTTCTTTTTTTCGTTTTTCCAGTTCTTTTTTAAAAAAATGATTCAAAAGATAGTTCGCAATACGTCCTCTTCCCAGACCGTTTTTCTGATCCGAAAACATCCTTTTCCCTCCGCCGATCCATACCCTGGCATCCAGAAGATTCCGGTTCTTTGCAATAAAATCTTCCTGAAGAGGAACGGATAATGCCGATAATACACAGTCTACCTCACTTCCGTTAATCGCATTGACAAGCATATCATCAGCCCTTGCCTCTGCCGACACCTTCGCCAGTCCGATCAGCTGGATCCCGCTGTAATACTTCTGCATGTAGCGGAATGCTTCCTGCCCTTCTTCTTCGGATTCCACCAACAGATAGATCCTTTTATGATTCTTATGCAGATATCGCATAAACATCTTAAAAAAGAGCTTAAGATCTATCTCTTTTACTCTGGATACACTCCTGGTATCCGCAGCTTCTAATATCTGCTTTTCGCCAGCCAGCACCAGATTGAATTCATTCATCTGCTCTTTTAGTTCCGGCAGATCATTCATCTGCATCAGACCATCCACGGTTACAATCTCTACAACACTTACAGGATCCGACTCCAGAAAAGCAATGGTTTCTTTCATAGCCTCTTTAGCTGTACAGCTGTCTATATTCACATCTAAAACATTAATCTTCTCGTTCATATCCTCACCTGCTAATTCTTGTCTGCGGTTTGTACATGGCGCAAATGGCAACACGGCTCTGACCATATTACGCATTTCAAACAGGCACACAAATCTTTTCCAGTTTTTCGATTATAGCAAATGGATATTCCCTTTTCAACATTTATTACATAATCTTCATACTAATTAACATTCGTAATATTTTTGTCATTTTTTTGATCCTGCCGTTTCTTTTTGGTGATCAGACCTCCGATCCTTCCTGTTTCTTTTGAAGTCAGGGATTTCCATCCATCCTGCATAACACGGTCCAGGAGTCCCAGTTCGTCAGCTATTTCATATTTCAGCTTATCCTCCGGTGCAAGATCGTCAAACCGGACAGGTGCTTTTGCTTTTCGGGCCATAATAAGAACTTCCTTTCGTTTTTTTCTTATTATGGCCCGCTTTTTGCAAACTATACTGTTATTTTGATTTTATTTTATGTTCCTACTGCTGTCCACAGATTGCTATATTGCTGCGCAATTCCCGGATACTGTAATCTCTTACACTTCATTTGGATCATCTGGAATAATAATTGCAGCAATAATATATGCAAAGATTCCTGATCCTGCCCACAACGCAATCAGTACAAATGCCAGTCTGACTAATGTTGGGTCAATATTAAAATATTTTGCAATCCCTCCACATACTCCACAGATCATTCTGTCTTTTCTTGAACGGTATAATCTCTTATTCTCCATCTTCATATCCTCCTGCTCTTTCTTAGACTCTTTTTTATATTTCAAATCCGGCTTTTTTCAAAAGTCCCTTACATTTCTGTCACATAACTGATCGTAATCTGTCCTATGCCGCAGTCAATCTTCATCTCTTTCGAAGCCTGATTATCTACATGTACTTCTCTTCCAAAACCGCTGTATCTATTGTCGCCGCACTGTATCTCTCCGATTCCACATTCCAGATCGTAATTATAATCATTCTGGCTGCCTTTAAGTTTCAGATCTATCTCACCGACACCGCAATCTATATCCATCTTTTCTGATACATCACCCGTTCCAGACAATGATCCAGCTCCACTTTCAAATTCTGCTTTTTTCGCTGTAAAATCCTTAACAAATACCTTTCCGGCTCCATTTTTTATTTCAAGATCATCTGCGCTGAATTCATCCGCATTTAATTCTCCAGCTTTCAGTGTCAGATCAATCTTGTCAAATGTCTGTTTCTCCGGTAATGTCACTGTGATTGAACCTTTTCCTATATCATTTTTATTTTTCACCTTTTTATTCGTCTTCAGATACAGGACTCCGTCCTCTTCATAAGCCTGAAATCCTAGTTTTTCATGTGTATCCTTACTCTCAACTGTAATCTCATCTGTTGCTGCAGTTTTAAAGTACACCTTTCCTGCATAGATTTTTCCTTTGATTGATGTAATCTGCTGATAAACTGCTTTGCCATTTCCATTGAGCATGCGTTCTTTCCCACTTTCTTTTGTATTCGTAGCAGCTTTATTCTTATTATTCTCTATCTTTGCCGCATGATCCTTATCATCGTCGTCATCCCAATCGTCATCACCGTCATCCCAGTCATCCTCGTCATCATCATCATCCCAATCATCATCGTCGTCATCCCAATCATCATCGTCATCCCAATCACCATCATCATCCCAGTCATCCTCATCTGTGTCTGATCCAATCACAATTCCATGCGGAAATTCTGCTGCAATATCTGTCAATGTTACCCCAAACACTCTGTTAGCTACCACACAACATATCACACCGGTCAGGAACATTACTCCACATACAATCCAGAATATTTTCCATCTTTTCTTCATAAGCTATACCTCCGTTCTTCTGTGAAATGGTTTTCTGCATACACATACGATTCCTCTTATCATCCCCGGAAATACGATCGTACATAGTCTTATGCCTGCAATTGTTCCAATCAGCCCTATCGGTATTACAATCAGTCCAATTCCCATGATCCCAAGTCCTGCTGCACCAGAACTTATAAGACTTCCAATTCCGGAACACAAAAGCACAACTCCTGCCAGAATCACTGCCGCAAATGCGATCACAATACCCGCAAATACTGCAAATGCTGCTACCACAAGTGCCAGTACTGTTACCACCAAAGCTGCTGCCAGCGGAACGATAACCGGACATCCTACCAGAATAATTGCTGCGATTAGAAGATATTTTAATGGTTTACTGGTCCACGGCTTATCTGCTTCTGATTCTTCCGGATTATCATTATCATATGTATAGGTTCCGTTATCATAATATACATTCTTTTCTCTGTATCCGGTCTCTTCTTTTGATTCCTGATAATATTGATATCCAGATCCGGCCTCTTCCTCTTCCCCGGCCTCTGTGCTCTTAATATTTACAACCTCTATATCCCCTCTTTCGGCTTTGATCTTCATAGCGACCTTTTCCGGGCTTTCCAGTTCTTCTATTACGTTCTGCTCATTTTCACTGCCCGCATCGTCAAAATAATCATTATAGTAGTTCAGTGCATCCAGTCTGTCTTCTTCCGGAATTCCTTCCAGGAGTCTCGACAACTCAGCCATAAATTCTATTCTGTTCATTCCAAACTCCCTCCCTCAAATAATGCGCTGATTTTTTTCGAATAATTCTTCCATTCAGTCTGGTACATCGCAAGCTGTTCTTTGCCGCTTTCTGTCACTTTATAGTATCTGCGGTTTCTTCCATCGAACTGCCGGTCATATACTTCCAGATATTCCCCTTTTTGCAATCTTCTAAGGACCGGATATAACGTAGATTCTGACACATCGATTGCTTTTCTGACATCCTGTGTGATCTTATATCCGTATGTTCCTTCCTCTTTCCGCGACACAACAGCCAGGACGATTGCATCCAGAAGCGCTGCTCCTGTATTAAAAACCATATGCTCACTTCCTTGTTATTTTATAATTTGCATCACAATATTATTTCTTTACATATATTATACGTTGTATAATATAGTATGTCAACATATATTATATTTTGCTATACAGAGAACTTGCCACTGGCAGCTTCTCTTGCATGCTTTGGCATCAAAAAAAAGAATGACACATTTCCTTTTTGCGTCATTCTTTTTCTCACATTCTTTTCTTTCTATATACGTATTTCTTTTCCAAGTGAAAATGCATAGATAATCTTTTCTTTCACTTTTTTCCCAGTCATCTGCTCCAGTGCTTTTGCATAATACCGCAGCTGTTCCTGATATTTTTCCACCAATTCTTCTGCCTTTCTCACCCGGTCCGTCTTATAATCCAACACAACCAGTCCGTCCTCTTCTTCAAAATATGCATCGATAATTCCCTGTACCAGTATAAGTTCTCCATCCTCTTCTTCCGGATAAAGCTCTTTCGCATCTATCCCTAATACAAACGGCTGCTCTTTCCAGAGTTTCTGGCTCTTGGCGGCCTTTTTCATCCGCTTTCCGGATGACGTCTCCAGGAACCGGAAGATATCGTATGCTTTCACACATTCAGCTGCCTCTTTTTCTATCTTTCCACTGGCAGCCATCCCGTCAATCCACTCTGCAACCGCTTCTATGCTGTCGGGTTCCGGTCCTTCAAATGCAAGAAGCTCCATGATTCTATGGTATGCGGTTCCTCTTGGTGCTCCGGTCAGTCCTTCTTCTTTTTGCATAAAAGTTGGAATTAACGGCGTCACTTCCGGCTCTTCATAAAGTAATTCTTCCTGTGCTTCTTCCTCCAGGGTATGATCCATTGCGATCTCATACGCACGCTTTTTCAATTCTGTAACTGTAAATTTGAGCTTTCTTGCACTGCTCTTTTCATATGGATAATGGAATCCGAACTGTTCTTCCATAACCGTATGCATTTCAGGCTCATAGACTCTGTCTGTGTCCCATTGTTCCAGAAGTGATCTCGATATCACTCCCTTTGTCTCTTCTTTCAGTCCTTCTTTTACAATATCTTCAAAATGCAGGATATTTACCTCTAACGGTACATCCTCCCCACAGCCAAGTACCGCCGGCAGGATCCAGTCCCAATAGGTTCCGGCGTGGCTTAACTCGCCAAATGACAATTCCTTCTGATTACTTCTTTGAAGCATCCGGCTTTCTTCTAACTTTTCTTCCGGTCTTGGAAGCGTACCGATAATGATCAGTTTTTCCTTCGCACGCGTCAGTGCTACGTAGAGTACGCGCAGTTCTTCCCCAAGGCTTTCTAACACTTCTTCTTTTTGAATCACTTTTTTAACGATGCTTGGACTCTTTGTCCGAAGTCCCAGGTCAACCGCATCCAGTCCTACTCCCATACCGGCATGCAGTGCTACTGCACTTCTTGCATCCTGCATATTAAAGCGTTTTCCCATACCGGCAACAATTACGATCGGGAATTCCAGTCCTTTACTTTTATGGATCGTCATAACTCTTACCGTATCTGCATGTTCGTCTTCGATACTGGCTTCTCCGTAATCCACATCATATTTTTGCAGCTGTTCAATATATCTTACAAAATGAAACAGTCCTTTATAGCTCGTCGATTCATATGCTCTTGCCTTTTCGATCAACATCTCCAGGTTGGCTTTTCTCTGCTGTCCTCCCGGCATGGCCGCTACATAATCCCCATACCCTGTATCTTCCAAAATCTTCCACAGCAGCTCATGCATCGGTGTAAATGGAACGATTCTCCGGAATGCATCCATCTGCTCCAGACACGCACTGATCTTCGTACGGATCACTTCATCTTTTTCATTTTTTCTTTCTTCGTCATCTTCCCGGTATCTGACAACTGCTTCATAAAACGGCAGTTCCGGATAGAAACATTTTATCTTTGCTAACTCTTCTGCATCCAATCCACAAAACGGCGACGTAAGCACTGCCGTAAGCGGAATATCCTGTCTCCGGTTATCCAGCGTACGCAGATAATCCAGCAGCACTCCTATCTCCTGCGTCTGAAAATATCCTTCACTCGTTCCGGCATACGTAGGGATTCCTTCCCGGTTGAGCACTTCTGTAAATACATCAGCAAATCCCTTTACACTTCTTGTCAGTATTACGATATCGGAATACTTCGCATTTCTCAGCTCGCCGGTAGCCTTATCTGTAACCTTCTGTGTCCTTAAAAGCTCCCTGATACGCATTGCAATTGCTCTTGCTTCCAGTTCTTTTTCTGATGCGATTTGCAACAGTTCTTCTGCGTTTTTTTCATTTTCTTCCAACTGATAACGTTCTTTTACACGGTCCAGATCGCTGTCGATCAGATAAATTTCTGTATTCAGGTTCTCATTCTCCGGGTATTCCGCTCCCGGATACAGCGCAGCCTGATCATCATAGACAATTCCGCCAAGCTTCTCTGTCATAATCCGTCCGAATATCGCATTCACACTTTCCAATACTTCTTTTCTGCTCCGGAAGTTCTTATGAAGATCGATCCTCTGGGTCTGACTTTCTTCTATATTATATGTGTAAAACTTTTCCAGGAACAGTTCCGGCTTAGACAAACGGAAACGATAGATGCTCTGTTTTACATCTCCTACCATGAAGATATTATATCTTCCACTTCTGCACGTTGACACACTGGTCAGAATGGCTTCCTGTATCAGGTTACTGTCCTGATATTCATCAATCATAATCTCCTGATATTGCTTTTGATATTCCAAAGCCACTGGAGACGGAACAAATCCTTCCTCCGTCTTCTGCGTCAGTATCCGGAGTGCATATTGCTCCATATCCGAAAAATCAATCATATTCTGCGAACGCTTCTTTTCTTCGAACCGGCTTCCAAATAAACGAACCAGATCTGCCAGTTCCTCCATGGCCGGCGCACACAGATTCATATCTTCTATCATTGCTTCCGGCGTCTCGTAAAAATACTGCGCCGCAATATTCTTTACCACGCCTTTCACCATTTCTCTTAGCTTTTTAACCTGTGTTATCTTCTCTTCGGATACCGTCTTATCCTTATTCACCGGAAGTCTAGCCCATTTTACATTTGCAAATGCTTCTGACTGCTGTCTGTATGTGCGTGCGCTTTGCAGATCCTCTATAACGATCAGATCTTTTTCAAGTGCAGCCTCATATGCCGCCGGCCCGTCTATGCTTAGTGCTGTCTGCATTGCGAATTCTACCAGTGCTTTTGCGTCTTCCAGATTCTTCTGCACATCTTTCAGGACCTTTTTGATGACATTACTTTCTTCGAATGCTTCCAGGTCTTTGATCTTATACACTTTTACGCAAGAATCAAGCCATGCATCACTATCCGGATAACTTCTTGAAAATTCATATATCTTTAAAATCAGATCTTCAATCTTTTTATCATTCCGCCCGGTACTGTAGCCAGAAGCAAAGTCCAGAAAGCGTTTGTTACCCTCCTGATATTTTTCTTCCAAAACTTCTTCCAGCACATCATGTCTTAAGAGTTTCAATTCTCCTTCTTCACCGATGCGAAACCCCGGATCAATATCAATCGCATGAAAATGATCCCGGATGACTGACAGGCAAAAACTATGTATCGTTGTAATCTGCGCATTGTGGATCAGGGTTGCCTGCTGCTTCAGATGTTCATTATCCGGATATTCCATTAATTTTTTCTCGATCGCAAGCCGGATTCTTTCTTTCATCTCTGCTGCTGCCGCTTCTGTAAATGTAACGATCAGAAGTCTGTCCACATCCACCGGAGGCTCATCTTTGGTAAGCATCGTAATAATACGTTCTACCAGTACTGCTGTTTTTCCGGAACCTGCCGCTGCCGACACCAGGATATTCCGGTTTCTTAAGTCTATGACTTTTTGCTGTTCCTGCGTCCACGTTACTCCCATCTTCTATGCGCCTCCTTTCGTTTCTTTTGCTTCTGCTTCCCGCCTCATAGCCGCAAGTGCTTCTTCTTTCCCGACACTTCCGATATCCCGGTATTCATATCCCGGTACTTTTATATCGAATCCGCAAATGTGCCGGTACGGACAGTAATCGCATCCACTCTCCTGTCCTCTTCTATATGGAAGTGCACTTACATCACCACTTAATATACGGGTTCTGGCATCATCTACTTTTTTCCTTGCATGAGATATCATAGCCGCAAAATCTTCTCCGGACACAACCTTGGAATAACCTGAGACCGTCCCGTTTTTATTATATTTTACCGGAACTGCAAGTGATTCTCCCGAAGCATCCTTGTCCAGATGCTTCAGGATCTCTGTATCCAGCGGAATGATGCCATCTGGTTTGAGCTGTTTTAGGATCGCGCGGTCTGCCTCTTCTTTATCCTCTGTTTTATCTACCAGCGGATCCTGAATACGGTAATAGAATACTCCCGCTGGGATAACTTCTTTTCCCGGATGTCTTTTTTCTTCTACCGAAACAGCCGCATCCATATAAATTATCAACTGCAGCTGCAGGCCATGATACAATGCCACGACATCAAATGCCTTGCTTCCGGTTTTATAATCCAGTACTTTGACATATACCTTGTCTTCCGTTTCACATACATCCACACGGTCGATCTTTCCTCCAAAGAACCGCAGTTCATACGCTTCCGGAACAAAATCACCGGCACGCAGCTGGCTGGTAAGTGCCCATACCGTCCGCTCCAGCATCTGCTTCATACGCACGATCAACTGCTCATTTCTTGCAGAGCTGTATAATACGGAATTACCATAATCTGTAATCGCCTCTTCCACACACTCATCGATCAGCTCCTTTTGAAGCTCTTCGCTAAGCGTCGTCCAGCCGCCCGCTTCTGCCGCTTTTTTCGAAAATATTTCCAAAGCCAGATGGCACACATTTCCAAGATCCACAGCCTGGAATTCGTACACCGGTCTTTCTCTTAACTGTAAACCATATGCCAGGAAATGGGCACATGCACAGGAAGCATATCTCTCCATCCTGGTAATACTGCCCTCGAAATTTTCCCCGTATAATTTTCTTGCCACCAGATCTGCAAGCGGATCTTCCGGACGCTTGTAATACCACGCTTCTAAAAGTTGGTCTACTTTTCTTTTCCACACCGGATCTTTCTGATACCAGGTATACAATTCCTGCCATACCAGATCCAGATTTTTATCCTGCAGTCCCTGGATCAGATACGCAATTCCTGTCCTCTCCGTAAATTCTTTCTGGACCAGTGCTTTTTCTTCTTCATCCTGCACCTTAAGCTTTGGATATAAGCGTAAAAGCTCCTGGATCAGATACGATGGACGAAGGGATTTTCCAGCCGATGACACCTTACTATAATATACTTTTAATTGTTGTGATGGCTTCGTCAGGTTCATATACAGATAAAACTTCTGGACATAAGCCTTTTCCTTTCCACCCGGAGACAGTGCATAATCTGCCTTTTTGAACTTTTCCCGGTCTCTTTCTGATAACAGGCCCGTTCTCATCAGTGCTCCCGGAAGAAAGCTGTCATTTGCCCCGACAAAGAATAATGCTTTAATATCTTTTAATCTTGTTCTTTGCACATCTCCGACCACAACCTGGTCGACACTTGGCGGTATGACTCCAACCCTGGCTTCTTCAAGCCCAGCATCCAGTAATTTGCAATATTCATTCAGGCTCACCTGTTCTTCTCCAAGAAGTTCAACAAATTTATCAAACAACTCTATGATGATCCGGTAAATCTGGGAATATTCTTTGGCAAGTGCAAGTTCCTTTGCCTGTTGGAATTCTTCTTCCGTTTTCTGAAGCCTGGCCTGAAGATTCTCCTGTACCATGAATTCATAGACAGCCATCGTAATATCCCTTACAGTCTTGCGCTTCTGTTTCAGAACGAACATCAGACCATCTACTTTTTCCACCAGCTGCACCCGGTAATGATTCAGTCGGTCAAGCTCCTCTTCTTCCCTCCCTTTCAGACGTCTGATCCACCGGTTCTGCCATCCTTTATATCCTTTGATTCCCAGTCCTATCACATAATTTTCCAGTTCATCCGTCTCCTGCGGTGTAAATCCGGCAAGATTGGTCCGCAGAAACCGGAATACACTTTCATAAGAAAAGTTTTTCTCCGCCATGTTCAGAAGGCTTCTTACATATTCCACAAAGGAGTTTAAAAGGATACTTCTTTTATGATCCATAAAAACAGGGATGTCATATGTCTGAAATGCCTGTTCCAGATAATCCCCGTATACCTCCATATCACTGACAATGACTCCTACCTCCCGGTAGCGGTATCCTTCCTTTCTGACCAGTTCACGGATTCCTTCTGCCACAGCTTCTGCTTCCTGCCTTGGATTTCTCGTTACGTGTATTTCCAGATTTTCCACTTTCTGTCCATACACGCCTGCACCGTACCGGAATATATTTCTTTCCAGAAAAGCCAGTTCTTTATTATCCTGAAAGCGGTGTACCGGATATCCATAAAGTGTTACCGGTTCTTCCACTTTGATCTTATTATCCTGCGCAAGCTTTATCAGCGTTGTTACCATCTGCTTACTCAGCCCAAATAACTGATACGGATGTCTGTACGCATATGGATTTTCCCTTTCATCAATGGTCACTGTCACCCATACACTCCTGCATCTTCGCATCAGTTCCACCATCAGCCTGTTCTGCACCGGCGTAAATCCGGTAAATCCATCTAGCACAACCGTACTGTTTTTAAGAATGTCCGAATCCTTCACCTGTCTGCTTAAAACATCCAGAAGCTCTTCTTTTGTAATATAACGTTCTTTCAGATAATTCTGAAATCCTTCATACAGGATCTCAATATCTTTTAATTTATAATAAAGTCTGGAATCGGCTTCTACTGTTTCCAGCATCTTATCTATCTCAGGTTCTCCGATATCGTATTGTGTGAATTCCGAGATTACCGACTTTACTTCGCTGATATAGCCAAGTTTTCTGATATTTCCCCGCAGAACCGTCAGTTTATCTTCGTAATCCCCTGCGATCTTTCTAAGGATCAGGTTTTTTCCCTCATCATCCAGAACCGGAAGCTTCTTCGCCCCCGTCTCTTCGAATATACGGTATGCAAGTCTTGCAAAGCTTAATACATCGATATTCATAATCCCATGTCTTGGATGCATCATGACCAGATCTTTCTGCGTCTGCATGGTAAATTGTTCCGGTACTAATACGATATAATTTCTCTCTGGATATTTTTGCGATTCTTCGATAATATGTTGATATAAATATGTTGATTTTCCTGAGCCGGACGGCCCGAATACAAATTTTAAAGGCATAAGGTTTCCTCCTTATGCCCTAGTATAACACGAATATATGTTTGTGCCTAGTACGACTTATAACGCTCGAAGTCTTTCTGCAAATTCGTTGCTTAACGTCATCTTTGCAACATAGAAGACATCTCCTGTCATATAGACGTTCCAATCATCTTCTACTTCTACCTGCAGCTCTCCTCCCGGCATATGCACGATCACCTTACTGTTCGTAAGTCCAAGCTTATACGCAACACCTGCCGCTGCACATGCTCCTGTTCCGGAAGCTCTGGTATATCCAGCACCACGCTCGAAGATCTCAATTGCAATATTTTCCTTATCGATTACTTTCATAATCTGTGTATTGATTCTGTTCGGGAAATATCTTGCAATCTCAGAATAATCACCAATCTTGCATACCAGTGGTCTGGATATCTCGCGCATCGGAATGACGCAGTGTGGATTACCGATGGATACACAGGTTACCGGATACAGCGTTCTTCCAAATACCATATCCTCATTGATCACTTCTCTTCTTTCGCCGATAACCGGAATCTCATCACTCCAGAATGAAAGTTGCCCCATAGATACACGAAGACGGCTTCCATCCTCATTAAGAAATGTCACTTCTACCGGTCCGTTTCCTGTATATAATTTAAAGTTTTTCTTCTGTACATATCCTGCATCTTTTAAATATTTCGCAAAGATACGCACACCATTTCCACTTGTCTCTGATTCACTTCCATCAGGATTCCATACTTTTACGTACATTCCATCTTCTTTCAGAATCGGACCTTCCAAAACGCCGTCAGCTCCGAGTCCTTCATTACGGTCACAAATCATCTTGACATTGGCAGCGTCTAATGCTAACTCATTATGATTTGGATCAAATACCAGATAATCATTCCCCAATCCATGATAACGCTCTAATACTACCTTCATTTTTATTCCTCCTGATTTTATATACTCTTTTTTTTCTTCTTTTTACTTCTTTGTCCTGATTTTTGGCATTCCGTGTACCTCTTATCTTTGGTTCTTCATTTTTGCCTTATCCAAAAGATCCCTGCGGAATTTTCCATACTTTTCAACTAAAAAGTGTTCTCACCTATCCTTATCATAACAGGCATTATTTCCATATTCTATACAAATAATGCTTTGTTTTATTGCAAATAATGCTCTTTTCATTTAAAATTAATACAGATAACCTGCCACTGACAATGTTTTCCGAACGCATGGTGATTTCTTAAAATAACCAGAACATATTCTGATACAAACAGACATCACCAATATTTCTTATCTACTTTATGCAGCTGATGTTTTCATATAACGCTTATGGATCAACAGGAGGTTTTTCAATGGAACAATATACAAAAAAAGGATATTTAAACAGCGAATTCCGGCTGTTTCATCTGACAGACCAGGAAACCAACGAGGTCGAATACCATTATCATGATTTTGACAAGATCACTATCCTCATACGCGGAAAGGTCAATTACATGATCGAAGGACGTTCTTATGATCTGAAGCCTTATGATATCGTACTGGTAAAGCAGGGGGATATCCATAAGCTTACGGTTGATAACACCTATCCTTATGAACGTATCATCGTATATATATCACCAAATTTTATGAATGCTTATCAGACAGACACTTACGACTTAAGCTACTGCTTTCAGAAAGCCCAGAAGGAACATTCGAATGTTTTGCGTATCCCGTCCCCGGAAAAAAGTTCTTTGTTCCGGTCCATCTCACAGTTAGAACACTCCTTTACAGACGGTGGATATGCTTCTGAACTTTACCGTCAGGTTGTATTTCTTGAATTCATGATCCACTTAAACCGTGCGACCAGAAAGAACCGGCTCGAATTCATCGATACCGATAATTGCAACGAAAAGGTGCTCGCCATCCTTGACTATGTCGGCGAACACCTCTGTGAAGACCTGGCCATCGATAAGATTGCCGGTCAGTTCTATATCAGTAAATATTATATGATGAGACTATTCAAGCAGGAAACCGGCTATACACTGGGACAATACATTTCCCAGAAGAGGCTCCTGCTTGCAAAAGAATTATTATCTGCCGGTGTGCCCCGCACACAGGCCTGTTACGATTGTGGTTTTAAAGATTATTCTACATTTTCCAGAGCTTATAAGCAGTTATTCGGATCTACACCTTCCGGACGTACCTGTCCGTAAAGCTCTGCCGGCACGTAGGCCTGTACGAAGATTCCATCTTCTCTGTATTCTTCCGTCTGAAGTTCCCCGTACTTTCTGATAAGCTGGATCTTCCCGGCTTCTTTGTATGGATAGACGGCTTCAATCTCTACTTTTTGTTCCCGCAGTACTGCTTCGATCGTCTGAAGGAATTCTTCGATTCCTTCTCCGGTTCTTGCCGAGATCTTCGCATGATAATCTGCATGGATATCTCTTGGAACCCAAGATTCCTCTGCACGGTCCATCTTGTTAAATACCGTGATCACCGGCTTATCTTTGACTCCCAGATTCTGAAGTGTCTCATATACCGTATACATCTGCTCATCCATCTGTGGATTGGATACATCGACCACATGAATGATCAGATCTGCATATTTTGCTTCCTCTAAGGTACTTCGGAATGCCTCGATCAGGTGATGCGGCAGCTTCCGTATGAATCCTACCGTGTCTGTCATCAGTATCTCCTGACCGCTTGGGAGCTTTAAGTCTCTCGTCGTCGGATCCAGCGTTGCAAAGAGCTTATCCTCTGCCAGGATGCCTGCTCCTGTCAATGTATTCAGAAGTGTAGACTTTCCTGCATTCGTATACCCTACGATTGCAGCCACCGGCATGTGGCTTCTGCTTCTTTGTTCTCTGGTGACTTCTCTGTGCTTCTTAACGTCTTTTAATTCCCGGTTAAGCTGCGCGATCCTGCTCTTAATGAGGCGCCTGTCCATCTCAAGCTTTTTCTCTCCTGGTCCTCTGGTACCAATTCCTCCTCCCAGTCTTGACATGGCTCTTCCCCATCCGGTAAGGCGTGTCTGCTGGTATTTTAACTGTGCAAGCTCTACCTGGATCTTACCTTCACTTGTAGATGCCCTTGCAGCAAAGATATCCAGGATCACCAGTGTACGGTCCATTACCTTGATATCCAGTTCATCCTGAAGGCTCTTCATCTGTGCCGGGGATAATTCATCATCACAGACAATTCCGGTCGCCCGCAGTTCCCAGATCAGGCTTCTGATCTCATCTAACTTTCCTTTTCCAACGTACGTTCCCGGATGCTGCTGTTCCCTGTTCTGTATCACCATTCCCACGGTTTCGGCTCCTGCTGTGGATACCAGATCTTTTAATTCTTCCAGTGACTCTTTTGTATCATCTGTCTCGGAAAGACTTACGCCAACGAGAATAACCCGTTCTGTCTCTTTCTTAATTTCAATCATACTTTTTTTCTGTATTCTCCCTATCTGGTTTTCAAAAATTCCGCTTCTTTCTTCGCGGCTTTATCATTCGGATAGCTTGCCAGGTAATCTTCTAATTTTACCTCTGCACTTTCCCAGTCTTCCATCTGTTCATAAGCAACGATCACATTGAACTGCATCTCTTTTTTCAGCTTCTTACTGATGTCATCCTGCTCCAGTCCCAGATTGAAGTAATTCAGTGCTTCGCTTCCTTTTTCAAGTTTCAGATCGCAGCTTCCGATCAGATTGTAGATCGTTCCTGTCTGCTCAGCATCATTATCCAGTGCCTTTAAAAATGCTTTTCTTGCACCCTTATAATCTTTTTGTTCCCATTTGGCAATTCCGATTCCCCGGTAGGCATCGCCTATATTTTTATTCTTTTCTACTGCCTGTTCAAACTGTTCGATTGCCTGATCATATTCCCCTTCCTGCAGGTATTCCACTCCTTTTTTAGATGGATTCCCACACGCAGTCAGAAGTACTCCTGCTCCGACTACTGCAATCAGTGCTTTTATTCGTTTCATAAATCTTCTATACTCCCTCAATTTTTACTTTTCTTTAATCTATCTGCCAGTCGATCGGTTCTACCCCGTGCGCCCTTAGATAATCATTCGTCTGGCTAAATGGCTTACTTCCAAAGAATCCTCTGTATGCCGAAAGCGGGCTTGGATGCGGAGCCTTTAAGATCAGATGCTTCGGATTGTTCAGCATTCTCGCTTTCTTCTGCGCCGGTGCTCCCCATAAGATGAATACGATCGGTCTGTCCTGGCTGTTTAATGCCATGATCGCTGCATCGGTAAATTCTTCCCATCCGATATCCCGGTGGGAATTCGCCTGATGCGCCCTTACGGTCAGTACTGTATTCAGCATCAGTACACCCTGCTCAGCCCATTTGGTCAGGCATCCGTGATTCGGGATCGTACACCCAAGATCATCATGGAGTTCTTTATAAATATTCACAAGAGACGGTGGAATATCTACCCCCTTCTTTACAGAAAAGCAAAGACCATGCGCCTGTCCTACATTATGATAAGGATCCTGTCCCAGAATAACCGCTTTTACATTATGTAAAGGTGTCAGGTGAAATGCATTAAAGATATCATCTGCCGGCGGAAATATCTGTCTGGTTCTGTATTCTTCATTCACCGTTTCAAATAATTTTTTATAATAAGGCTTTTTAAACTCTCCTTTTAGAGCTTCCAGCCAGTCATTATTAATTGCTGCCATTTCTTTATCTTCTTTGTATCTGCTTTTGCTGTCTGCTCTTATATTACAGACGGACAGATACGCCTCTTTCCCTCAAATATTCTTTTACTTCTTTAATTTCCAGTTCTTTATAATGGAATAACGATGCTGCCAGCGCCGCATCTGCCTTTCCTTCTGTCAGTGCATCGTAAAAATGCTCCAGATTACCGGCTCCTCCGGATGCAATCACCGGAATATTCACTTCTTCTGCGATTGCTTTTGTAAGCTCCAGATCATATCCGGCCTTTGTTCCGTCACAGTCCATGCTGGTAAGAAGGATCTCGCCTGCTCCCAGTTTTTCAACCTTTGCTGCCCATTCTACCGCATCAATCCCTACATCAATACGTCCGCCGTTTTTATAAATGTTCCATCCGCTTCCGTCTGCACGCTTCTTCGCATCAATCGCAACAACCACGCACTGGCTTCCGAACTTCTCTGCAGCTTCTGAGATCAGATCCGGTGTATTAATCGCAGATGAATTGATGGATATTTTATCTGCCCCTTCTCTTAACAATGCTTTAAAATCATCCACCGTACGGATCCCTCCACCGACGGTAAATGGAATAAATACATTTTCTGCTACCTTACGTACCATGTCTACAACTGTGCCTCTGGCATCTGAAGATGCTGTAATATCCAGAAATACCAGCTCATCGGCACCTGCTTTATCGTAAGCTTTTGCAATCTCTACCGGATCACCTGCATCACGCAGTGACACAAAATTCACACCTTTTACGACTCTTCCGTTGTTAACATCCAGACATGGGATAATTCTCTTTGTATGCATCTGTTCATCCTCCCTATAATTCCACAAAGTTTTTCAGAATCTGAATTCCGATATCACTGCTCTTTTCCGGATGGAACTGGCAGGCAAATACATTGCCCTGTTCTACGGATGCATGGATATGGGTACTGTATTCTGTTGTAGCTGTTACGATTCCTTCATCTTCTGCTTTGAGATAATAAGAATGCACAAAATATACGTAAGAATCTTCCGGAATGCCTTTGAACAGACGTCCGTTATTCTGGAATTTTAAAGAGTTCCATCCCATATGCGGAATCTTAAGGCCTTCTTTATCCGGAATTCGTAAGATTTCACCTTTTAAGATACCAAGACCTTCTACGCCCGGTGTCTCATCACTTCTTTCAAATAATAACTGTAATCCCAGGCAGATTCCAAGGAACGGCGTCCCTTTTGCTGTCACATCACGGATCACTTCATCCAGACCATATTGTCTTAACTTGCCCATGGCATCTCCGAATGCGCCTACTCCCGGGAGAATGACTTTGTCTGCATTCATAATGGTGTCTCTGTCTCTTGTAATCGTTACTTCCTGTCCCAGAAGCTGCATGGCTTTTTCCACACTCTTTATGTTTCCTGCGTCGTAGTCGATAATTGCGATCATTTTTTGTCCTGCCTTTCATTATGTGTTTTCACGGGTGAACTGTTAGTTTTTATTTTACATCAAGTTCGAACCAGAATTCAACACCGTTGTCGTAATTCTTTACTCCGTATTGCTGATGGAAGGACTTCATGATTGCCTTTACGATAGATAATCCGATTCCGTTGCCTCCATATTCCCTTGTATGCGCCTTATCGACTTTGTAGAATTTATCCCAGATATGACCAATATCTTCTTCCGGGATCGGTGTACCAGTATTGAATACTGTGACTCTTACCTTATCACCTTCTACAATCATCTTAACTTCTATTACCTTGTCTCCGCTTACATGGTGGAATGCATTACTTACGTAATTTCTCACTACCTGTTCTACCTTAAATTCATCTGCCCATACGTAGATATCTTCTGTCTGACGGAAATTCACAGTTGCATCCGCCTGATCAGCAAGAATCTCCATACTCTGTAACACCCCTCTGATCAGTGCTGTCAGATTAAATCTGTCAAATACAATATCCTCATCACCAAATTCCAGCTGGTTTAATGTAAGAAGATTTTTCACCATACGGTTCATCTTGGCTGCTTCATCCATAATAACATCACAGTAGAAATCCCTGCTCTCTGCATCTTCGTTAACCCCTTCTTTTAGCCCTTCTGCATATCCCTGGATCAGTGCGATCGGGGTCTTTAACTCATGCGATACATTTCCAAGGAACTCATTTCTCATCTTTTCAAGTTTGTCTTTTTGTTCAATATCTTTTTGCAGGCTGTTGTTCGCTTTTTTCAATTCTGAGATCGTGCTTTCCAGTTTTTCAGACATACGGTTAAAGTTCGCTCCCAGTTCTCCGATCTCATTACTCCCTCCACTGGTATATTTGGCTTCGAAGTCCAGATCCGCCATACGGTCAGATAATCTTGCAAGTTCTCTTAACGGTTCTGTGATCCGCTTTGAAAAATACCAGATCAGAAGAACCGTAATAACGATCAGAATACTTCCTATATATAATAAGAAACGATTGGATATTGCCGCACTTTCTTTTATACTTTCTACCGGACTTCTTAAAAGGAACTGGCTTCCGTCATCAAGATTGCCCCACATTTCGATATAGTAGTTCTGATTCCACGGATCCCAGGATCTTGTGATCTGGTAATTATCCGTTGATTTGAGCACACTGCTTTCTTTCTGCGCCTGATTCAGGAAATATCCCATCAATTGATTTTTCAGCATATTCTTATCATGGACATTGGTATGGACATCGCTATCTTTTTCAATAACCAGATAAGATATATTATTCTTTTCTGCAAAATGAAGCAATGAATCATTCTTCTTTTTCGCATCCCAGTCATCATCATTGGATACATTGTTCAGATTCTCATAGAGTTCGATAAAACGTGATTCCTTATTACTGATATAATATGGCTCCAGAAATCTTCCATTGATGATCATGAATGCTGCTACCAGACAAATCAGAAGTCCCACAAATACCATAATCATCTGCGTCTTTAAAGACTGGTGTACATTCTGTGGTTTCATCCTTTTTTTTAAATTTTCTATCTTCATTATGCATCAACCTCGAATTTGTATCCCATTCCCCAGATGGTCTTGATATAATTGCCTTTTTCTCCGAGTTTGCTTCGTAATTTCTTCACATGGGTATCGATCGTTCTTGCATCTCCGAAATAATCATAATCCCATACATTGTTCAATATCTTCTCTCTTGACAATGCGATGCCCTGATTTTCCACAAAATACGCAAGCAGCTCAAATTCCTTGAAGCTTAATTCAATCTCTTTTCCATCGATCTTCACCTGATGTGCTGCTTTGTCAATCAGAATACCACCGGCATCAATCTCATCACCACCGCTCAATACATTGGCTCTTCTTAAGATTGCATTGACCCTGGCAACCAGAATCTTCGGACTGAATGGTTTGGAAATGTATTCGTCCACGCCCAGATCGAATCCCTGAAGTTCATCTCTTTCTTCTGATCTTGCTGTCAGCATGATGATCGGTACTTTGGATTCCTGACGCACTTCACGGCATACCTGCCATCCGTCCATCTTCGGCATCATAACGTCCAGAATGATCAGTGCAATGTTCTTCTCATCATAGAATTTTTCCATTGCTTCCATACCATCCCCGGCCTCAATTACCTGATATCCTTCTCTACCTAAGAAATCCTTTACAAGCTTCCTCATTCTGCTTTCATCGTCTACTACTAAAATTTTAATTTTATCCATGTGTGTGCCCTCCTCGTATATCCTTTTTCACATTTTTACTCATATAGATCAAAAATAGTTTCTCTTACTTTATAAATCTGCCATAATTTCTGGAATTTTAGTTACATTATAGCAAAGAACTATGTTAGCTTTGTGAAAATATTTATATTTTTCTTATACTTATCTATGACTGCACCACTTACGGCGTTTAAAACACACGAAAAAGCAGAAAATCTACCGTTCTATATGGTAAATTTCCTGCCTTTTTTGTCATGCATTTTTATTTATTGCAATCTTTATCTTTCTTCTTCGTCTCTTCTTCTTTTCAGTTTGAATCCACCGATTCCTGCTCCGAGTGAAGAAACTGCAAGTCCAAGCCATCCAAGTACACCTGCCGGATCTCCTGTCTTAGCTGCTTTTGTGCTGCTGTTTGATCCTGTAGCTGTTCCGGATGTCTTTGATCCTGTTGTGCCTGTCTTTGTTCCGGATGTACCTGTTGTAGTTGTTGTACTTCCTGATGTTGAAGATGCTTTTACAAGGGCGCTGATTGCTTTGTTCAGGTTCTCTGTTGCTGCGTCAACGCTTATCTGATCTTTCTTCTCAGCCAATGCTGTCTTAGCTGATGTAAGGGCACTCTGAAGTGCTTTCCAGCTGTCTGCTGTGTAGTCTGACTCTTTTAAGCCTTCTGCTGTGCTGATTGCTTTTTCCAGTGCGTCTGTAGATACTTCTTTAACCTGATCTTCTGAATCAGCCTTTACAAGTGCTGCTACTGCACTGTCAAGAGCTTCTGATGCGCTGTCTACTGCTGTCTGGCTTTCTTTTGCTTCCAGTGCTGCCTTAGCTGTTGCAAGTGCATTCTGCATTGCTTTCCAGCTGTCTGCTGTGTAATCTGCTTCTTTTAAACCTTCTGCTACGACGATAGATGCTTCCAGTTTTGCTGTGTCTACTTCTGCAGGTGTCTCTGATTTTTCCAGTGCATCGATTGCTGCATTTAAGTGCTCTGTTGCTTCATCTACTGTTGCCTGTGAGTGTTTTGCCTCTAATTCTTCTTTGGCTTCTTTTAACTCTACCTGCATTGCTTCCCAGCTTGCTTCTGTGTATTCATCTTTATTCAGTGCTTCTGCTTTGGCAATTGCTGCTTCCAGTTTTGCTGTATTGATTTCTCCGACATCTGGTTTTACGATGTTCTCATCGGTTGCCTGGAACTGATATGTTACATCATTATATCCAAGTGCTGAGATTGTAATTGTCCAGTATCCGGTTCCATCTGTTCCCTCTGGAAGGGTACATCTTAAGGAATCAGTAAGTCCGAGCTGGATTCCCATTGATTTATGCATCCAGTTATCTGATGCGAATTTTGTTCCGTATGTTGCTTTTGCATTGCTGTATGTGCTGTCATCGCCATAATATGTCCATTTTACAGCCTGCATATTTGCTCCAAGATCTCCATAGTTCTGAGTCAGATCTACTCTTAAGAACTCTCCGTATGATCCCTTTGCTTCTTTGACTGTCAGTCCTGCATCCTCTGCTGTTGGTGCTGTCTTTAATTCCTGTCCTGTGATTCCGGATTCTGTTCCTGTTTCTCTTGCTGAGAAGCTGAATGATCCGTCCTCGTTCTTTGTTGCTGTCTTAAGACCATTGGTGTTCTCTGTTACATTTGCTGTGATTCCTGCGTAGCTTGCAAGGTTTCCTTCTGAGAATCCTCCTGTTAACTCTGATCCGTTCTCTACTACTGCATATTTCTGGCTGAATGCTTCGTAGTCAGCTGTTGCAACTTTCACCGGTACATATTTCAGACCTGTTACAACATAGTGGTCAATATCGTCTGTATTGTATGTTACTTTCTGTCCGTTTGTCAGGACTGCTGTTGTGCGGCTGTCTGCTTCTGGATAATATGCAACACTGTAGGTAGATCCGTCTTTCATGTAGATGACTGATGAGCACTGATAACTTCCTCTGTGTAATCCATGGTTGGTTGTTGCACGTGTTACAACATCGAATGCTCCCTTATCTGATTCTCCCTTTGTATCTACTGCCTCAGATGATGAAGCATCTCCGGCTGCCTGTACACCTTCTGCTGCCCAGTACTCAGCCCATGTAAGTCCTGCGTATACATATTTGTATTCATTCTGATCGTTCACTGTATATGTGAAATCATAATCAGTTGTATATCCAGTTGATGCAACTGTGATTTCATATTTATCCCCATCTTTTGCATCTGCAAACGGCTTTGCTGTTGTGTCTAATGTTCCATCTTCTTTAATAATCTTTACAGAACCCTTTCCTGTTGCTGCATATTTTTCTCCATTTACTGTTACTGAAGAAATATTTTTCACGTACGCATCTGCATCATTCTGGCTATATTTTTCTGCCGGTACTAAACCATTACTTTCTTCGTCATAGCTAACCGGCACCTTATCTGTTGTAAGAAGGAACTTTGTAGTAATATCTGCGTATTTACCACTTTTGTCGCTGATTGTCAAAGTGTATTGTCCCGGAGTTGCATCTTTGCTGTCAAATGTAAGTTTTCCATCTTTTGCTTTTACATCTTTAAGCCCTTTTACGCTGTACTGTGCCTCGTAATCATCCGGAATACCACTGACTGTATACGTTGTTTCTCCAGACTCCTGCTCAGTATCTTCAACTTTTACTTTCCCTGAGAATTTAACCGGCACATAGATATTCACCGGAATTTCATAAATTCCTGCATCTGTATAATAAGTTACCTGATTAATGGTCTGTCCCATCATAGCCTTGTAATTTTTATAACTCAGTTGGTTTCCATGCGATTCTGTAACAAATCCTGTACTCCATGCAAGTTCTGTCTTTCTCCAAATGTTTTCCACATGGCGAAGTCCGTATTTATCTCCTTCTTTCGTTCCAATCACAACACCGTATACTTTAGAAATAGAATCTGGCAAACCAGTCATATCTAATTCATAATCTCCGTAACGTGTCTCTGTTGAAAATTCTCCTGTAGCATCACTTAATGTCTGTGCTGTTCCTATAACCTTACCAAACGAAAGAGTTCCATCAGATTCAACCGATGCTTCTTTATAATATGATGGTTCTTCACTCAAAATATAATAAGAATAGTTTTCGCTTTCAAAAAGGGCATCTTTTCCTGTATATTCTGTTGTACTTGTATTTCCTTTTACACTTGTCGTAATAGAAACTTTACTGTCATCCGTAACCTGCTTATAATTCTTTAACGCATCTGAACTGATTTTAACAGGGAATGTCACTCCGCTGATATCTGAACCCTCTGGGTCTACATGATAAGATCCACCCGCAAGACCACTGACTCTTGTTTTTTGAAGTGTTGCAGAAGAAACGGCGTCTGTTTTACTGTTTGTATCAGCCTGATAAAATGCATTATATGGAATATTCATCAATACATAAACTTCTTTTGCCACTTCTGCTTTCTTAAGTCCTGCAATTGCTGCATCCAGTTCATTCTTTGCTGTATCTACAGCATCCTGGGATTTCTTTTCAGAAACAGCTGTCTCTGCTGCTGCAAGTTTCTCTTTTAATACGCTCCATGTCTCTGCTGTATAGTCTGACTCATTCAGCACTTTTGCCTGTTCGATTGATTTTTCCAGAGCAGATGTATCCACTGTTACCGGTGCTTCTGCTACTGGTGCTGACTGGATTGCTTCCAGGGCTGCTTTTTTAATAGCTGTTGAGGATCTTGTTGCTCCTGATACAGTATCCCATCCGTTAATTGTATCTTCTGTTGCATCTTTATCTTTTAATAATGTCTGGATACCTTTTGACTTACTGTATGCTTTTGCCAGATATGTTTTATTCTCATCTGTATACCCTTCACCCGGAGTTACTGTGATATCTGAGAATTTCCCATCTTTTACAGTCAGAGAGACTTCAACGTCATATTCATCCCATTCATCGTCTACATCTGCTTCTGTTCTTGTAACATGAGCTGTCTTTGTATATACGCCATCTTTTGCCACCTGGTCTTTTGTTACCGCCATTGCCGGTACAGCCGGGCAAATGCTGGCTGCCATTGTTGCTGACATAGCCACAGCCATTGCTTTTGTCTTCATCTCTTTCTTTTTCATAAAAGCCTCCTTATTGATAAATTTTATTATTAAGTTAGCCATCGCTAACCTATAACCCAAAAATTGCGCATCCTTAAAGACTATTTACAAATCCCCGTAATGCATAGAACCTGCCACCGGCAACTTCTCTTGTATGCTATGGTATCTACGGAATCTGCCACTGGCAGATTCTTTCGAACGTAAGGTGACTTATAATTCCATATGGATGCGTTTGACTACTTCTCAGGATCCGTCGCCGTCGGATCTCTTCTGTTATGATCCGGCTATACACCAAGCCAGATAAACAATCCAAGTAAAATCACAGCTCTAAGTACTGTGAACCATATTTCATTTCCACGAAGTGCCTTTACTCCGCAGTGGATATTTTTCTTCGGACATGTGTCGATACATTTCTGGCACTGAAAGCAGTCTCCCTCTACCTTCCATGATCCGTCCTCCGGAAGTCCGATGTCGGATGGACATTTTCTTGTACAGCCACTGCACTTTGGAATGCAGTTTCCTCGGTCTCTGTGAAGTGAGAATAACGGTAATACCGGAACCAGTGAAAATACTGCTCCCATCGGACATAAGTTTCTGCAGAAGAAACGTTCTTCCAGACACATTCCCACAATCAACAAAATCAATATAACAAGACCAATTCCGTAACCTCCCAGGCGGAAGTTTCCTGCATGAAGCATAGAGAATACATCCCACGGACTTGTTCCCTGCGCCTTGCTGTATACACCGTTATAGCACATCAGTACGATGATGATCAGTAATACATATTTTAAATATGCAAGTTTTGATGCCACATGCTCCGGTATCTGAACCGGCTTTTTCTTTAATTTCTTGCAAACTGCTCTATATATTGCATTTACTGCATCTCCAAAACTTCCAAACGCACAGGCAAATCCACAGAAAAACCTTCCGAAGATCATCGTATATACACATACGACGATCAGTACACTTACGAATGAAGTAAGTGCCACTTTTTCGCCTGCTCCGATCTGTGTAAATATGTATTTTACTCCGGCAAATGCTGCGGTATACACAGATGGTATAAAGATAAAATACAATAACTGAATGGCTGCTCTTAACCAGGTATGTATTTTTTTCATCTGTTTTACATTTAACTTTTTCTCTGTCTTTTCTGCCACTTTACTCTACCGCCTTTTCCAGTGCTTCTTTTGCTGCATTTTTGATTCCTGTAGAACTAAAGGTTGCTCCGCTTATGGTATCCACATCTGTACTCTGTGCCTCTACAATTTTCGGAATGATATCTTCTGCCATTGACAGATACGATCCATCCTCGCCGTCCGCTGATACGATATTTACCTCTGCAACTTTATGTTTTTCTATCTTTACTTCTACTTCAATCGTTCCTCCAAATCCATCTGCTTCTCCGGTATAAGTTCCGTTTTTATAAGCTCCGTCGGAAGATTCTTCGGAATCACCGGATTTTTCATCGGTAATCTTGGCATTTAATTTTGCAATCTGGTCGTCTTTTGCTCTTGTATCCAGGACTGAATTATATCCAAAGATCAGTCCCACTACAGCAATCGCACTGACCAGCCTCACCCAGAATTCTCTCATTCTTTTTCTCCTTATTCTCCGCTTTCTGCCTTACTGTTCTTTGCAGCAACCAGTGCGTTATCACACGCTTCCAGGATTGCTTTTGATGAGCAGGTTGCCCCGCTGATCACATCAATTCCTTCTGTATCGGATTTGCCGATCAGCTGGCTTGTGACACCTTTTTTGCTGGATGTTCCGTTTGCTGCTTTATTGATGTATTTATCATTGGATGAATCTCCATCGCCCGCCACATCCGTAACCGCAACAATCTTATCGTCCCTGATCGTAACTTTTAAGGACAGGTTATATGCCTCAAAATCTTCATCCTCATCCGGTTTACAAAGTGCGATTCCTTCATAGATTCCATTTTTGAAAATGTTATTATCATTATCGTCTCCGCTGTCGTCCTTTTTCTCAAGTAATGCCATCGCCTGATTCAGATTGGAAACAGCTTCGTCTACCTCATCCTGCGTGATCTTTGACTTATCTGCGTCTACAAGCTTCTTCGCATCTTCTATTCTTACTTCAAGCACTGCCCAGCTTGCTTCTGTGTATTCGTCCTGTACCAGTCCGTCTGCTTCTTCCAGGAGTTTTTCAAGCTCTGTGGTGTCTGCTTTTTTCTCTTCTTCTACCGTCTGCTGTCCGTTCGTTGCTTTTTCAGCTTCTTTTAATGCATTTTTCACTGCATTGATCAGGCCGTTGGAACTATAGGTTGCTCCCGATACCACGTCTACGTCGGTGCTTTGCTTTTTCATAATTTTTTTTACAACTTCCATCGCACGGTCGAAGAATCTGGCATCGTCATTATTCTTTGTCACAAGTACGGCTTTGATGGACTGATCCTGAAGGACTACCGCAACTTCGATGTCACCGTTATAGCCTTCTGCTGTTCCGTAATAGATTCCTTCTTTATAAGGGAAATTACCGGTTACCTGTGTGGTATCTGATGTATCCTGTGATGACTGGCTGTCATCCGCTGCATTTTCAGCTGCTACGCTTCCGCTTACCGCTGCCTGTCTTAATGCATCTCTTACCGCACTCTTGATTCCGTTAGAACTGTAGGTTGCTCCTGATACCACATCAACATTCGTGCTCTGTGTTGCAATAATGTTATTGATAAGAGCCATTGCACGGCTTAAGTAACTGCTGTCATCGTGATTCTCGATCACGTCTATCGATGTAATCTTTCCACCGCTGATCACAACCTGTACTTTTAAAGTACCACCAAATCCTGTTCCTGTTCCGTAGTAGGTTCCGTCTTTATATGCTGCCGCTTCCGCTTCATCTGCAAGTGTCAGCGTACTTCCTTCTGCCGCTTCATTGCCCGACTGTGACTGCCCGGTTGTTCCGCTGTCTTTTTCACCTGTCAGTGCATTCTTTACTGCACTGATAATTCCGTTAGAACTGTAAGTCGCTCCCGATACCACGTCTACTTCCAGTGTCTGTCCTGCAATGATGCGGTCGATCACACCTTTCGCACGGTTAAAAAATGCTGCATCATCCGATGAACTCAAGATATCAATCGCTGTAATCTGCTTATCTTTGATCGTAACTGCCACGCTGATCTCGCCTGCATAACCGGTTCCGGTTCCTTTATAGATTCCATCTTCCAGATCAAAAGAACCTTTTGCCTGTGCTTCTTCAGCTTTCGTCTCCTCAGTCTTGACTGGTTTTGTTTCTTTTGTCTGTGCCTGTGCTTCATACACCGGTGCCTGATACCCGCTTAACGACACCCCGATACATGCTGCAACTACGACCGCTGATGTAAATGGTGCTCCCTGTTTGATTTTTCTGATAATCTTTTCCTTTTCCATAACTTCGCCCCTATTTCATGTTTATGTCTTTTCATGTCACTGTACTATATGGAATCTTTCGTTCCAAGCATTTCCTTCTGCTAACATTCCTTATTTTTTCATTACATGAACGTCATAATCAGATTCAAACTTATCTGCAATTCCCTCAGATACATATAATTCATTATCATCTGTAAGTAAGATCGTATCGAATTTATCACTGTTCTTTTTCCAGAACGCTTCTGCCTTATCTTTTCCCATGATAAACAGTGATGTGGAAAGTCCATCTGCCAATGTTCCATCATCGCTTACGATTGTAACGGATGTCAGACCGTTTTCCGCCGGATATCCGGTAGCCGGATCAATAATGTGATGATATTTCTTACCATCCTGTTCAAAATATCTCTCATAGCCGCCGGATGTGATAACTGCCTTATCTGCTGCCTGTAAGATTCCAAGATAATTGCCGTCTTCTTCCGGGCTTTCCACGGCAACTTTCCAGTCACTTCCGTCCGTTTTCTTACCTAACAGCTGTACGTTACCGCCAAGGCTTACAAGACCACTTGTCACTCCGCATTCTTTGTAAATGTCCATGATCCTGGAAGATGTATATCCTTTGGCGATTCCTCCAAAATCAATCTTTACTCCTTCCGGAAGAGTAATCTTTTTTGATGCCTTGTCATAAGTAATCTTCGATGCATCTACATTTTCAAGCAATGTATTCAATTCATCCTGTCCCGGAACTCTGTAATTTTCTGTAGTAAATCCCCAAGCATCCATTACCGGATAGATAGAGATGTCAAATACGCCGTCAGTCTCTTTATAGAGCTTTTCTGATTCTTCAAACAGATAGGCGGTATCCTCTGATACCGTTCCTTCTCCTGCCTGATTGAGTTTATATACTTCGCTGGTCTCTTTTCCGGTAGATAACATCCCGTCTAATCTGTTGATCTCTTCTTCTGCCTTATCCACGGCTTCCTGTGCATGTTCTCCATACGCTGTGACCGTCATATAGGTATCCATCGCAAAGATATCTTTGCTTTGTTTTTCATCGTTTGCTGTATCTGTTTTTGTTGCTTTATTCTCAGTTGATGTCTGGGTCTTATCTGAAGAAGACTCCGTTTTATTACATCCAACCATTCCCACCGACATAGTGGCACATAAAATAGCAATTACAATCCGCTTTTTCATACTTTTATCCTTGTTTTGTCTTTTTATATCCTCAAGCTTTTCAGACTATCTGTGATAATTTCTTTATATTGTTAAACCAACATATATTTATCAAGTTAGTCTATTGAACTTTTGTTGCACGCTTCTAACTCAATAAATGTAGCATAGCTTTTTTAGAAGCGCAATTACTTTTCTTTATTTTGATATTTATTCTCATTATCATTCATTATATTCTAATACAGAGAACCTGCCACTGGCAGCTTCTCTTGCATACTTTGGTACAAAAAAATATCCCGGGACTCTTACAACTAAGAATTCCGGGATATTTTTTTAGTGGACCTGGCGGGAGTTGAACCCGCGTCCGAAAGCCCATCCATTCGAGCATCTCCCATCACAGTCATTATTCTGACATTCCCTCCATGTGTCACCTAATGACAGGTTACACACTTTAGTAGCTTCATAAGTTCTTCCATCTCCTCAAAGCTTTGGAAACGAAGTGCTCCGCCTGTTTGAAGCCGGTGACCCGAACAGCGGATGATCCGGGACCGACTGCTGCCTAATTAGGCTGCGTACGCTAATTCATTGTCTGCGTTTATATTTAGATGGAACTTTTAACGTAGTGTCCCACTACGGATGGCTTCTCCAACTTCCAGACCCCCGTCGAAACCAGTACAAGCCCTGAATTGTTGCTTTTCTGGTTTGCAGACTGTCTTTTAGGTAAATTTTATTATAGTGCCAGAATCTCTTTATGTCAAGCATACTGTTTCAATTCTTTTCTAAAATACAGAGAACCTGTTACTGAAAGCTTCTCTTGCTTGCTTTGACATCTACAGAACCTGCCACTGGCAGCTTCTTTCGAATACTTTGCATAAAAAAGACAGCTGCCATATAGAAATTTTTCTCTATCATAACAGCTGTCTCCATTATCAGTCATTTCTAATCTTTATAATTCTCTTTTATTCCACATCTCTTAATGCGTCATAATCTTCCTCACCTGTACGTACTTTTACAACTTTCTGTACATTGTAAACGAAGATCTTACCATCTCCAACATGTCCTGTGTAGAGTGTTCTCTTAACAGTATCGATGACTTTTTCTACCGGAATGCTTCCTACGATAACTTCTACTTTTACTTTTGGAAGTACGGTTACGTCCATTTCAACACCACGATATTTCTCGCCGGCACCTTTCTGGACTCCACATCCCATAACCTGTGTAACAGTCATTCCAGTTACTCCAAGATCATTTAAGGCACTCTTCAGTTTCTCATATCTTGAAAGTTTTGCGATAATAACCACTTTGTGGATTCCTGTCTCTGGATCTACCGGAGCTGCCACTTTGATAGCTGCTGCTCTCTGAGCTTCTGTTGCTTCATCGTAATCATTCTCACCAAGCTCTGTATTTTCATTGATACTCATGCTTCCTTCTGTGATATCCATCAAACTGAATCCTGCGTATGCAGATGCAAGACCATGTTCTTTCACATCCAGACCTACGATTTCCTCTTCTTCAGTAACTCTGAGTCCGATTGTCTTATCGATTACTTTGAATACGACTGTCATCGTAATGATCGTCCATGCCATAACAGTTACAACACCAAGAAGCTGTAATCCAAGCTGGTGGAAACCACCACCGTAGAACAGACCTTTGATTGTACACTCTGGTGCATTCTTTGTTGCAAAAAGACCAACTGCGATTGTACCCCAGATACCATTTAAGCAATGTACTGCAACAGCACCAACCGGGTCATCTACATGTGCCACATAATCACAGAACCATACACCAAATACGACTAACAGTCCGGCTACAACACCGATCACGATAGCACCTGCTGCATCTACCACATCACAAGGAGCTGTAATTGCTACCAGTCCTGCAAGGGAAGCATTCAGACACATAGATACATCTGGTTTTCCATATTTTAACCATGTAAATACCATACATACAACGGTTGCAATTGCCGGTGCGATCGTAGTTGCCATAAAGATTGAAGCAAGCTGGGATCCTGTAGATGCCGCTGCACCGTTGAATCCATACCATCCAAACCAGAGGATAAAGCATCCAAGTGCACCGATTACAAGGTTATGTCCTGGAAATGCATGTACTTTTGTAACTTTTCCATCTTTGTCTCTTGTAAATTTACCAATTCTGGCTCCTTCCAGAGCAGCTCCGATAAATGCGGTTGTTCCACCTACCATATGTATTGCCGCAGAACCTGCAAAATCATGAAAGCCTAAGCTTGCAAGCCAGCCGCCGCCCCAGATCCAGTGAGCCTCGATCGGATATACAACTGCTGAAATAACTGCTGAATAAATACAATAAGATAAGAACTTGGTTCTTTCTGCCATTGCTCCGGATACGATGGTTGCTGTTGTTGCGCAGAACACAAGGTTAAATACGAAGTTAGACCAGTCAAAATGTGCATAATCGGTAAAGATTCCAAGTGTCGGTACTCCGATAAATCCTCCAAGTGCATCCTCTCCAAGTAAAATTCCAAATCCCAGTGGGATAAATACACAAGTTCCTATACAAAAGTCCATCAGGTTCTTCATGATAATGTTACCTGCATTCTTTGCTCTGGTAAATCCTGCCTCTACCATTGCAAATCCTGCCTGCATAAAAAATACAAAAGCCGCACCGATCAGGAACCATATTCCAAATACCTGTGTGCCTACAGCTTCCTGTATGGCCGTTAATACTTCTTTCGTCATAATGTTACCTCCTTCATCCTTCAGATGTACGATAACGTCCTTTCCCCGCCTCCACCAGTTCCTTTCGGATACATGACAACAACCTTCAAACCAAAAGAGCGTGTACCTTCTGTGGCCGACTCACAGAATATACACGCCCTTGTGTTATCATGCATCCGCAGGGAATTGCCACAGACAGCTCCCGGCAGTTATCTTACAAAAAAGAAAAGCGCCTCGAAATGTTATCTTTCGAAGCGCCCTTGCTTTTATGTCCCGTAGTTTACCCCCGTAAACTTTTTTTGTCAAGAAGATTTCTGACTTTTTGTTTGTCCAAAATGCATTTTCGTACATTTCCAACAATGACTAATTATTTTCCCGTTTATTTTTCTCTATATTTTCCACTTACTCAAGCCCAAGGATGTCTGCTAATACTTCTATAATGATCTCATTGGTGCATGATTTTACAAACCCCATCATATGTAAAGAGATTTCATCCTGCTTCTGTGCATCGGTAAGTTCCGGATTTGCTGCTGTGTCATTAATCATCTGCACCAGATGTGGTGTCAGTTCTTCATATGTCTCCATGGTTGTCTGTGTAACCAGTTTTCTTAATTCTTCCTTCTTTGTAGGTACCATATCCTGTCTTCTCCCTGTTCAATCCTAATCTATTCTAGAGCATGTCTGAAAAATTATTCCTGCAAAATATATGTCACACTCTAGCGAAGCTTCATCTTATAGTCACGTTCTGCTTCACGTCTCTGGTCTTTCTTTGCAATATCTTGACGTTTATCGTACAATTTCTTACCTTTTGCAAGACCAATCTCTACTTTTACAAGGCTTCCTTTAAAATATACCTTCAGAGGAACAATCGCCATTCCCTTTTCTTTTGTCTTTCCGATCAGTTTATTGATCTCTGACTTATGAAGCAAAAGCTTACGGACTCTAAGCGGATCTTTATTAAAAATATTGCCCTTTTCATATGGGCTGATATGCATGCCATAGATAAAGACTTCTCCATTTTCAATACGGATAAATGATTCTTTGATGCTGCATTTTCCCATTCTTAAGGACTTTACTTCAGTCCCGTGCAGTGCAATCCCTGACTCATATTTTTCCAGTATAAAATAATCATGATATGCTTTTTTGTTATTCGCAACCATCTTGTCATTACTCTTCGCCATCTTCTATATCCCCCTTGCTTGCAATCTTAAAGTCAATCGTACGCATCAGACGGTCTGCATCTAGAACTTTGATCATAATCTTTTCACCAAGCTTATACACTTTCCGTGTATGCATTCCGATCATCTCGTATCTTGCCTCATCATATTCATAATGATCATCTGTCATATTCGTAACATGTACAAGCCCTTCTATTGTATTTGGAAGTTCTACATACATGCCCCATTTTGTAATTCCCGAGATCACGCCTTCGAAGATTTCCCCGATATGTGCCTGCATATATTCTACCTTCTTAAGCTTGATCGTCTCACGCTCTGCCTCGTCCGCACGTCTTTCCATCTCACTGGAACGTTTTGCCACTTCCGGCAGGATCGACTGGTAATGTTCAATCTTGCTTTCATTCATCCGTCCGCGCAGGTTATCCTTGATAATACGATGAATCTGAAGGTCCGGATATCTTCGGATCGGTGAGGTAAAATGTGTATAATAATTTGCTGCCAGACCGAAATGTCCATCATTTTCTGCCGTATATTTTGCCTGCTTCATCGAACGGAGTGCCAGACGGCTGATCATGGCTTCTTCCGGCGTATCTTCTACTTTGCTGAGCAGTTTCTGGATTTCTTTTGGCCGGATCTCATTGGCACCAATGTGCATAGAGTATCCGAAATTATTGATAAACGTAGCTAATGTCCGGATTTTTTCTTCATCCGGCGCTTCATGTGTACGGTATACGAACGGAAGTTCCTGCCAGTAATAATCTTCAGCTACCGTTTCATTCGCCAGAAGCATGAAGTCCTCGATGATCTTTGTCGCTACATTTCTGTCATACGGCTTAATGTCTACCGGTCTTCCCTGTTCATCCAGGATCATCTTCGTCTCCGGAAAATCAAAGTCGATCGAACCGCGTTTTTTTCTTCTTGCTCTTAATATTCCGGAAAGTTCCTGCATTCTTTCGAACATCGGAACCAGTTCTCTATATTCTCCGATTTCCGCCTCATCATGATCTGCCAGAATCTTCTTCACACTGGTATAAGACATTCTTCTGTCTACATGAATCACTGTCTCCGCAATCTCGTGGGCGATCACATCTCCGGATGGATCTACCGTCATGATACAGCTGAGTGCAAGTCTGTCTTCTCCTGCATTCAACGAACACATTCCGTTGGACAATGTATGCGGAAGCATCGGGATCACGCGGTCTACCAGATACACACTGGTTCCCCGCTCTAACGCTTCTCTATCCAGTGCGCTGTTCTCCTGCACATAATTCGTTACATCTGCGATATGCACACCAAGAACATAGTTCTCTCCTTCTTTTGTAAGGGATACTGCATCATCCAGGTCTTTGGCATCTTCTCCGTCAATCGTCACCATCTGCCAGTCACGCAGGTCTTTTCTTCCATTCATATCGGCTTCACTCACCGGTTTTGCCACGCGTTCTGCTTGTTTTAATACTTTTTCCGGGAATTCCACCGGAAGATCATAACCTTTTACAATGGACATGATATCCGTACCCGGATCATTGATATGACCTATGATTTCTACAATCTTTCCTTCCGGCTTTTTACCGTCTTCTCCGTAAGATGTCAATTCCACAAGAACCTTATGTCCATCTACAGCCCCCTTTGACCGTTCTACCGGTATAAAGATATCCTGGTCAAACCGCTGATTATCCGGAATCACAAATCCATAATTCTTTCCAGGCTTTTTCTGATAGAGACCCACAACCTTCAGGATTCCACGTTCCAGAATCTTTACAATCTTTCCTTCCCGGCTTCTTCCTTCCGGTTCTTTTGAGATTACAACCTCTACATGATCCCCGTCAAATGCCCCACAGGTATCATCTGCACCTATGAATACATCATCAGTATCTCCTTCATCCAATACTACAAATCCAAATCCCTTAAGACTTGCCCTGAATACACCGGTCAGACGTTTCGCATGTCCTTTGCAGTATTTTCCCCTTTTCGAAAGATAGATCTTTCCTTCCTGCTCCAGAGCTTCTAAGATCTGTCTTAATTCATCTCTTTCTTCTTTTGACACACGAAGAAGCATCGCAAGCTCCTTGAACTTCATTGGCGTATATAAGTCATCACAGATCAGACTGTAGACCACTTTTTTTCTTTTTTCGAATTTATTACTCATTTTCTGCTCCTTTGCATGTATATATCTACAGAACTTGCCACTGGCAACTTCTCTTGCATACTATGGTATCTGAAAAAGGGACCCTCCCATACAGGAGTGTCCCTCTCATGTCTTAAAAATATGCTTTATCCTACGCAAATACTTTCAAATTCAACACTGCTGCCAGTACAATAAACAGAATCGCAAGGAATTTTGTTGACTTCACCAGCGCACCTTCCATAGAACGTCCCTTGTTCTGTCCCCAGTAAGTATCAGCGATACCACTAATGGCACCAAGCCCAGCTGACTTACCTTCCTGCATCAACACGATAGCTGTTAATGCGATACAGTCTATTGCAAATATTATCATTAATACAATCTTCAAAATGTCCACTATTCACACCTCCTGCGGATAAACCAAATTTATTCTAGCACAGAAGCTTCAATAAGGCAAGTCAATCTCATACGAATCTTTGCAAATTTTGTATTAATCAATCACAGGCTCCACCTCGAACGGATTCTCATATTCTGCCACATCTCCCAGCCGCTCCTCAATGCGAAGGAGCTGGTTATACTTCTCCACCCGTTCCGATCTGCACGGTGCACCGGTCTTGATCTGTCCGGCTTCAGCAGCCACCGCAATATCCGCAATGAACGTATCTGCAGTTTCACCCGATCTGTGGGATATGATCGTCTGATATCCTGCCTTTTGTGCCATTTTCACCGCCTCGAAAGCTTCTGTAAGTGTTCCGATCTGGTTTACCTTGATCAGGATTGCATTTGCCGCCTTCCGTTCAATTCCTTTTCTTAATCGTCTGGTATTGGTTACGAACAAGTCATCTCCAACGAGCTGTACACGGTCCCCAAGTCTGTCTGTCAGCGTCTTCCATCCTTCCCAATCGTCTTCATCCAGTGGATCTTCAATAGATACCACCGGATACGACTCAATCAGCTCTTCATAATAATCTATTAACTCTTCCGAAGAACGCACGACTTTATATCCTTTTTTTCTTGCCTCTCCGTCAAAGACGTATTTTCTAAAGTTTTTATCATATAACTCCGATGCTGCCACATCCAGTGCAATCGAGATCTCTTCGCCGGGCTTATATCCTGCTTTTTCCGTTGCCCTCACCAGCATACGCAGGACTTCATCAGCATTATGAAAATCCGGTGCAAAGCCACCCTCATCCCCGACTGCTGTACTGTATTCCTGGCTTTTCAAGATCTCCTTTAATTCATGATAGATCTCCGCACACATCTGAAGCCCGCTCCGGAAGTCTTTTGCTCCTACCGGCATGATCATGAATTCCTGTATATCGATCGTATTATCTGCGTGTCTTCCGCCATTCATGATATTCATCATCGGAACCGGAAGCTTTTTGACATTCGCTCCACCCAGATAAGAATACAGTGGAATTCCAAGTGCTGCCGCTGCTGCCCTTGCCGTTGCAAGTGACACTCCCAGCATCGCATTCGCCCCCAGATTCGACTTATTCCGGGTTCCATCCAGCCGTATCATCGCCTGATCAACAGCTGCCTGATCAAGTGCATTCATCCCGATCACCTCTGGGGCAATCCTTGCATTCACATGATCCGCCGCCTGGCATACACCAAGGCCTCTGTATCTTTTTTCTTTATCCCTTAATTCTACTGCTTCATATTTCCCCGTCGAAGCGCCTGACGGAACACTTGCCCGCCCGCAGAATTCATCTCCTGCAAGCACCTCCACTTCTATTGTTGGATTGCCTCTTGAATCAAGTATTTCTCTTGCGTATACATCCGTAATCGGTAAATACTTATACATGATAATATCCTCCTCTTTATGGAAGATATTATGTTCTTTTCCAGGTCAAATCATGCGGTATTTTCAACTGAATTTGCAAATTGCTTTCCTTTTTAATACAGTTCTTTGTATATCTCTGCCATCTGCTGCCAGCTAAACTTTACATAACTCTGGTTCAGCAGTCTCTGCTGTGTCTTTTCGACATTTTTTGCGAAGCTTTCAATCTCTTCTTCTTTCATGCCGTATTCATGAAGCGCTTTTCTTGCAATGATCTGATCCAGCAGTTTTTCAAGCTCTGTGTATACATCCTTTGCATCACATTTTAACAGGCCGCTTAAGAACTGGTTCAGTCCCTTAAGCTTTCCATCTGGATCAAGCTCCTGGTATTTTGCAAATACAGCCGTTAAAAACTGATAATTTGCCTCTCCGTGTGTCACATGATACACACCACTTAACGGATAAGACATTGCATGTACTGCTCCTGTTCCTGCATTGCCAAATGCAATTCCCGCAAGGTTACTTGCTGTCAGGAATTCATCCAGTAAGTTCAGTCTGTACTCTTCCCCGTTCTGTGCGATCTTCTGGAATCCGTCTACGATCATTTCCATCGCCTTCATGCTGAACATCTGTGTATACATGGTTGCCTTTGGTGATACGTAAGATTCTATTGCATGGATAAATGCATCAATCGCGCTTGTTGCAAAAAACGGATACGGAAGTCCTGTCAGGAGTTCTGGTATCAGAACTGCCTGGTCTGCATAGATTTCATCTACGGCAAGTCCCATCTTTGTGTGTAATTCTGTAAATTCTGCAATCGATACATTCGATACTTCAGATCCCGCGCCACAAGTTGTCGGAATTGCGATCAGTGTCTTTTCCTTTTTTAGCGGCACTTCACGTCCAAAAATCTGCGCTGCTGTATACTCTCCTTCTAATACCAGGATCTTTGCCATATCGATGACTGCCCCGCCTCCGATTGCTATGATTCTGTCACAGTCCGTCTTTCTGAAGTCCGAAAGGAGTGCATTTACCATCACATCCGTCGGCTCTCCTTTTCCGTATTTACTCTTATATTCTACATGCGCCTCCAGTCCAAGCGGCGCAAAATATGTCTCATAGGTACTCTTACTTGCAAGGATAAAATCCTTTTTTCCTATCTCATATTCTTTCACAAAATCTGCTGCATACTCAATTTTGTGAATCTGTGTTTTCTGCCAAAAAGCTTTCATTTTTCTTGTGTCCTCCCAGTCATTTTTCTGAATATTTAATCTCTTATCAATATACCACTATTCCGTTGACTTTTCTATATCTGAGCGTTACAATCGTTTGTGGCATGAGCGTTTTTTCTTCATACCAAATCTATTACTAAAGGAAAACTGGGGAATTTTTCTATGAAAGAACATTTAAAAAACTTTGGACTTCTCACCGGAAGTACACTTATCATGGCCGTTGGAATCTATTTCTTCAAGTTCGCCAACAACTTCACGTTTGGCGGTATTACCGGTTTTGCGGTACTTGTTGCAAGATTCACGCCACTTTCAGCCAGTGACTTTTCATTCATTGCGAATATGCTCCTTCTGATCGTAGGACTCTTCGTTCTTGGTAAAAAGTTTGCCGCACAGACTGCCTACAGCAGTATCTTACTGTCTGTCACACTGTCCGGACTGGAACGTATCTATCCAATGAGCCATCCACTTACAAACGAACCGCTTCTGGAACTGGTCTTTGCAATTGTACTTCCTGCTATTGGATCTGCAATTCTTTTTAACATCGGAGCATCCAGCGGAGGAACGGATGTCATTGCCATGATTTTAAAGAAATACACCAGCGTCGACATCGGAAAGGGACTTCTCGCTTCCGATATCCTGTTCACACTGGCCGGTTTCTTTGTATTCGACATCAAGACAGGTCTTTACTCACTGCTTGGTCTTACCATGAGATCCACGCTGATCGACAGCCTGATTGAAAGCTTGAACCGTTCCAAATATTTTCATGTGGTCTGTTCCGAACCGGAACCGATCTGTGACTTTATTAAAAATGACCTGCAGCGCGGTGCTACGATCGTGCTTGCACAGGGCGCATTTACCGGTGATGATAAATACATCATCCTGACCGTACTTAGTCCTAATGAAGCGATCAAGCTTCGTAACTTTATCAAAGAACATACAACTGGCGCGTTCTTATTGATATCCAACACCAGTGAAATTATAGGAAAAGGGTTCCACTCTGTGTAGTGAAACCCTTTACTTTTTCTTTATCCTGTTTTCTTTCGTTCCCATTTCCAGAAGATCCAGTACCGAATGTGCCATCATATATCTGTAAAATTCCAGTGCATCGTCTGCCGACACATTGTCTTTTTCTCTTTTTATCCAGTATTTTATTCCATTCATAAGTGACACTGCGTGGAATTCCAGAAAGAGCTTTTCACTAATATGTGGCATATCTTTCAGATGCTTCAACGGATGATGCTTTACCAGGATCTTCTCCGTATCCAGTATCTGCTGATACAACATCTCTTCGAATGAATTCTGTCCGGTTACTTCAAAGACTTTTTCATAATACATTTTATCTTCGTCAAATCTTTGAAACAGATACCGTAGAGACTCCATTCCTTCTTCGTTATCCATCATTCTTGTCGCCTCTTTGAATACATCTTCCCACAGAAGCCATTCCATTACTTCGTATTTATCCTGAAAATAATTATAAAATGTCGGCCGGATCACTCCCGCCGCATCCGTAATCATCTTAATTGTCAGTTTATCAAAGCCCTTTTTCGCAACCAGTTCTTTGAACTTTTCGCCCAGAAGAGCTTTCGTCAACTCACTTTTCCGCTCCATCTTATCACCTTAATCTATTTCAAGTTTCTGTTGCAGTTTTCTATGATATATTCTTATATATTCTTACAAAAACTGTATTCCCCACCTGTATACTATAACCTTTTCCTCTTAATATTATTGCTGAATTTCTTTTGAATGCTATTATAGCATCTCTTTTCAAAAAAAATCTACCATCAAATTGCTATATATTTTACATATAATAGTGGAGAATTACATCAAAACTGGCCAGAAGCAGAAGTGCTCCGCCAATCAGGTATGCACGCCGGTTCTCATTCATTCCAAGCCTGTATCCTGCAAAGATTCCTATTACCGACTCTATAATAGTTACCGGAAATAACACAAGAGACTCCTCGATCATCGCCGTGTCCAGAAAGCCAAGTCCCATACCGACAAAGAACGCATCCACACTCGTCACCAGCGCCAGTACCGCTGTTTTGCTCCATTCAATATCATCTTTTCTGCGTTCCAGGACTTTTTTCTTTTTGATTCCTTTTATGATCATATAGATTCCTAGTGCCGCAAATATAAGGACCGTCAGTCCTTCCCACCTGTCTGCAGCAGTCTGCGTTCTTGTAATGGAAAGCAGTGGAAGTAATGTAACCAGATTGCCAAGCACCAGTACTCCAAGCTGGATTCCTCCGAATAATATACTTAACAACACCAGATTTTTCCATTTGATCTTTGAAAATCCTGCGCCTATATAGGCAGATGCCACGAATACATCGATGGATAATCCGACAGATACAAGCAGTATTTCTACAATTGACATGTTATCGCCTTCTTTCTTTTCTCCTATTCTATCTTAGTTCCTGCATTTTTTGAAGAAAGAAACCGTATAAATACGGATACATTTTCTTCTTTTTGTATAAAAAAACGAGAAAGCTACGTCTGTCGTAACCTTCCCGCTTCTTGCGTTACTGTATCATACAAAATTTTCAGTTCAGAAAATTCCCGTCTGTGAACGTTAACTATCTTGCTTCTTATATTAACTTCAGAAGTCTGCTAATTAATGATGGAACAGACGGATGCCTGTAAATGACATTACCATATCGTATTTGTTACATGTCTCGATGACATTATCATCACGTACAGATCCACCCGGCTGTGCAATATATTTTACACCGCTCTTGTGCGCACGCTCAATATTATCCCCAAATGGGAAGAATGCGTCGGATCCAAGTGCTACGTCTGTCAGTTTGTCAAGCCATTCTCTCTTAGCTTCTCTTGTGAATACTTCCGGTTTTTCTTTGAAGATTGCCGGCCATGCATCATCGTCAAGAACATCCATGTAATCTTCTCCGATATAAAGATCAATCGCATTGTCTCTGTCTGCACGTCTGATTCCATCTACAAATGGAAGATTCATAACCTGCGGAGACTGTCTTAACCACCAGTTATCTGCCTTACCGCCGGCCAGACGTGTACAGTGGATTCTGGACTGCTGTCCGGCACCGATACCGATTGCCTGTCCGTCTTTTACGAAGCATACAGAGTTTGACTGTGTATATTTTAATGTGATCATGGAGATAGCCAGATCAATCTTAGCCTGCTCTGTCAGTTCTTTATTCTCTGTTACGATATCTGAGAAGAAATCATCATCAATCTTTAATTCATTTCTTCCCTGCTCGAATGTAATTCCAAACACCTGCTTGCGCTCCAGCTGTGCCGGTACATAATCAGGATCGATCTGGATTACATTATAATTGCCTTTTTTCTTTTCTTTCAGGATTTCAAGAGCTTCCGGCTCATATCCAGGTGCGATCACACCATCGGATACCTCTCGTTTGATCAGTCTTGCTGTGTCTACATCACACACGTCAGAAAGAGAGATAAAATCACCAAATGAAGACATACGGTCTGCGCCTCTTGCTCTTGCATATGCAGATGCAAGTGGAGATAATTCTCCCAGATCATCTACCCAGTAGATCTTGGCAAGTGTATCACTCAGCGGAAGTCCAACTGCAGCTCCTGCCGGGGATACGTGTTTAAATGATGTAGCGGCCGGAAGTCCGGTTGCTTTTTTCAACTCACTTACCAGCTGCCATCCGTTGAAAGCATCCAGAAAATTGATATATCCAGGTCTTCCGTTCAGAACTTTGATTGGCAGTTCACTCCCGTCTTCCATGAAGATTCTGGAAGGTTTCTGGTTTGGATTGCATCCATATTTCAGTTCTAATTCGTTCATAATCGATTCTCCTTATCGGCTTTTTTACCGGTTCTATTCTTGAATTCTATTTTCATTTTTGTAAATGCTATTGCTTCCTGTACGTTTATTTGTTCTTGTTAATGATCTTAGTCTCATATGTACCTGTTGCAATATCAATATAACGTACGAATAAAGATACTTTGTTATCTTCATTCAGACTGCTCCATAAGCTATCCGCAAATGCATCCATATCATCTGGAATCCCAATCAGCTTCGGCTCGCCTTCAAAACTTGGAAGCGGATTGCCGTCGCATTTGTACGTATGGATGAAATGTCCTTCTCCTGCTGCCGGGTTCTCGTATGCAAATGTGTAGCGGTTGCAGCTGTCCGGATTACCATTGTTACTCTTTAAGATAGACATTGCGTAGTTATAAGTTCCATTTTCAATATGCATAACACCAGAAATTCTAGGTGTATAGTTCGGTCCGTCTGGTTCAAATTCACGGCTTCTGAGTGACTGTTCAAAAGTCAGCTGCTTGTCCATGCCTTCGTAGATAGTATCCGTCTGGTCTCCGTTGGTCACGATCGTCTTATTGCCAAGTACTCTTACAGGTGCATAGATGATCAGACTTGGGTCTGTCAGTTTGGATGGGTCAAATGCCTGTGTGCGGATGCCTTCTCCTTCTTCTACAAACACACGGTTACGGCTGTTCTCACTTCTGCCCATAATAAAATATGCTGTTACAGCCTTTGTTCCATCTGCACTCTTTCCAATAATAATGCCACGTCCCGGGTAAGAATTGCCCTGCAGTTCCTTCTCGATTGATAACATTTCCATGAATACCTCTCCTTTTCATATGTGGTTTTTGAACTTCTTCTCTTATTATATATAATGTCTGCTGATTTTTCCACCCCTTTTTATAAGTATAATTAAAAAATATCGTTTTTTTATAAGTACAATACATAGAACCAGGTCTTTTTCTATCTTTTTTGTATATATTCCTATTATTTTCCTTCATTTGTAACTAAAATCTGAGGCTAAATATTACATGTTCCGACATGTTTGTCAAAAATACTACAATTTCAGATTAGTGTCGCATTCGCTTGAATCTGAAAATCAAAAGAGATAATATAAGGTAACTGCAAGAAGAATATAATGCAGTAAATGAGGAGGTAATACTATGAACGTTGTAGACACTGTAAAAAATGCCGCCTTTGCATCCGCTATTCAGGCAGCACTTAAGTATATGGATAAGGATCCTGAAACAAATATTCCAAAAGTTATGAGTATTGTCGATAAGGCTGCTCCGAAAGGCTGGTATGAAGGTCAGAGAAATGCAATCCGCCAGGGAATTGCCGAAAAAGGTAACTGGTATCAGCTCGCACAAAAAATATGGGAGCTGGATGCCGGCGTAAGAAAGACTTTCTTTACAAACTTTATCGTAAATGCTTCTCTGAAAGGTTCTGCCCTTCAGAAAGAAACCGAAGAAAAAGAAGACTGTAATGTTCCATGGGCCATTCTTTTAGACCCTACTTCCGCATGTAACCTGCACTGTACCGGATGCTGGGCTGCAGAATACGGACACAAATTGAGTCTTGATCTGGATACGATTGACGATATCGTAACACAGGGAAAGAAACTTGGTACATATATGTATATCTACACCGGCGGGGAACCAATGGTCCGCAAAAAAGATATCATTACCATCTGCGAACGCCACCCGGACTGTGAATTCTTATCATTCACAAACGGAACTTTAATTGACGAAGAGTTCTGTCAGGAAATGTTACGCGTCAAGAACTTTGTTCCTGCTATCAGTCTGGAAGGATTCGAGACAGCCAATGACGGACGCCGTGGTCCTGGTGTATTTGATAAAGTAAAACATGCCATGCAGTTATTAAAAGAACACAATCTTCCATTTGGTATTTCTACCTGCTATACAAGCGCAAACTACCAGGATATCACAAGCGAAGAATTTTACGATATGATCATCGAAGCCGGTGCTTTATTCATCTGGTTCTTCCATTATATGCCAGTTGGAAATGACGCCGCACCGGAACTGATGCCAAACCCGGAACAAAGAAAAGCCGTATACGAACACATCCGTGCATTCAGAAGTTCCAAACCAATCTTCAGTCTGGACTTCCAAAATGATGCCGAATACATCGGCGGATGTATCGCAGGCGGACGTTATTATCTTCATATTAATGCCGCCGGGGATGTAGATCCTTGTGTATTCATCCATTATTCCAATGCAAATATCCACGAAGTCACTCTTCTGGATGCATTAAAGAGCCCGATCTTCCAAGCATACAGAAAAGGCCAGCCATTCAACGACAACATGCTGCGCCCATGTCCAATGCTTGAGAACCCGGAATGTCTTCCAAAAATGGTCAAAGAAACCGGCGCACATTCCACCGATCCACAGTCACCGGAGGATGTTGATCATCTTTGTGACAAATGCAAGCCTTATGCCGAGGCCTGGACGAAGATGGCGGATAAGCTTTGGGAGGAGAGGATGAAAGCTAAAGGTGTTTAATACACTGGTTCATTAAACAACAAATTCACTTTTAATATCAAACCCATGGTTCATCGGCCCGCTTCCCGCTCCGAGGTCTAACATGGCTTCCAGTGCTCCGCTGATGTAGGCTTTGGCGCGTTCGATGGATTGTTCCAGGGAATAGCCTTTTGCCAGATTTGACGCAATGGCGCTTGAGAGGGTACAGCCGGTTCCGTGGGTGTTTGGATTGTTGATCCGTTTACCATGGAACCATATTGCATTTTGGTTCTCATACAATAAATCATTGGCATCATTTAAGCTGTGACCACCTTTACAAAGGACCGCACAGTGATAGGTTTCATTGATCTTTTTTGCTGCTTCTATCATATCCTTTTCAAATGCGATTTCCATACCGGCAAGCACTTCTGCTTCCGGAATATTCGGCGTGATCACGGTTGCGATTGGAAGCAGATAAGTCTGCAAGGTAGCGATTGCATTTTCACTGATCAGACGTGATCCGCTGGTCGCTATCATAACCGGATCTACAACAATATTTTCTATCTGGTACTCTTTTAACTTTTCTGCAATGACTTTTATCAGTTTCCCTGACGATACCATGCCGATCTTGACTGCATCCGGACGGATGTCTGTCATCACTGCATCTAATTGTTTTCCCAGGAATTCCGGTGTTACTTCCATGATTCCCGTTACACCTGTTGTGTTCTGAGCGGTAAGTGCCGTAACCGCACTCATGGCATACACTCCGTTTGCCTGCATCGTCTTGATATCCGCCTGAATTCCGGCACCTCCGCTTGAATCACTTCCCGCGATTGTAAGTACTACTTTTAATTTCTGTGATTCCATAATATCTAATCCTTCCATACTCTTAGCATACCAGTCTGCTTCTTTTTTAATTTCTTCCTGATCTGCTTTACTAGCTTCATCATAGAGTCCCACCGCAAGAAATCCTGCTTTTTTCGCCGTACGGATTGCATGCAGTACATCTTCGAATATCACAGTCTCTTCCGGTCTGGTTCCCATATATTCTGCTGCTTTCATATAGATATCCGGTCTGGTCTTTCCCGCACCGACTTCTTCGCAGGTAAATATCCGTGAAAAATATGATGCGATTCCAAGTCTTTTAAATGCTGCTTCTACTGCTTCCTTATTATTAGAGGTAGCAACTGTCATCGGTATCCTTTTCCTGGACAGCTCTTCTAAAATCTTCGTTACCCCAGGTTTTAGTGGGGCGGTCTCTTCATAATACTTACGGATAATATCCAGAACTCCCTGTATGATCTCGTCTGTCTCCCGTGTCAGACGATAATGTTCCTTCACATATGCCGCACCTTCCGGAAGGCTCATTGTAAACATGACCTCCGGAAGATCCGGCTCTGCCTCCACACCTATGCTTTTCAGGTAACGGATGGCTACATCTTCCCATATTTCCATAGAATCTAAAAGTGTTCCATCTACGTCAAATATTGCTCCTTTTATCATGCTTCCACCATCTTCTTCGTGCGATTCTTAAGTTCCTGTGTTGCACCTTTAATATCTTTTTCTGCAAATATCGCACTGATTACTGCAATCCCACAGATTCCGCTTCCTGCAAGTTCCCCTACATTATCTTTACTGATTCCACCGATTGCAATCACCGGTATATCTACGGCTTCACAGATGGCTTTTAATGTCTCATGATCCACATCCGCCGCATCCGCTTTCGAATCTGTATGGAATACCGCTCCGACTCCAAGGTAATCCGCCCCTCGTTCCTGGGCAAGCAATGCCTGCTCTACTGTCTGCGCAGATACTCCGATGATCTTATCCGGACCAAGCTTTGCTCTGACATCTCCTGCTTCCATATCGCTCTGGCCTACATGCACTCCGTCCGCATCCATTTCAAGCGCAATCTCTACATTGTCATTGATTACAAATGGTACATTGTATTTTGCACACAATTTTTTAATTTCCTTAGCCTCTTCCAGAAAATGTTCCTCATCCAGTTCCTTTTCTCTTAACTGGACAAATGTTGTGCCGCCTTCCAGCGTCTTTTCCACCTGACTGTATAAGGTTTCACCATTTAACCAGTGGCGGTCTGTTACAGCATATAATAACATATCCTCTTTTTTTACATTCTTAGTTTTCATATTATTATCTGATCTCATACTTTGCTCCTTGATCTAATGTCTCTTTGTCCATGTTGTAGATTGCATCGATGATACGGTTACGGTATGTTGCATTTCCATCTCCCTTTTGCATGTAGCTCCATCCGATTTCTCCTGCAAGACCCATCGTGCATACTGCAGCAGCTGCTGCTTCAAGCTTCCGGTCCGGATTCGCTGTTAAAAATGCGGTCATCATTCCGGATAACTGACATCCTGTTCCCGTAATTTTTCCCATCTCCGGGCGCCCGTTACGGATGACATAACAGGTCTCACCGTCACTTACAAGATCAATTGCTCCGGTAATTGCCACGATACAACCTGCCTTTTTTGCAAATGCTTTGGCAAATACGACTCCTTCCTCTAAGTTCTCTTCTGTCACCGCATCTGCTACGTCTGCATCCACACCTTTCGTCGTTCCACTTCCCTGTGCCAGTGTCTTAATTTCCGAAATATTTCCACGAATCACATCAAAGCGGATCTTCTCCATCAGTTCTACTGCTGTATTGGTTCTCAGTGCACTTGCACCTGCCCCGACAGGATCTAACAACGTTACATGTCCCAGTTCATTCGCTCTTTCACCTGCAGCAAACATGCCGCTGATCGTACGTGTATTCAATGTTCCGATATTGATATTGAGTCCCCCGCAGATCGAAGTGATATCTTTTACATCTTCCGGTTCATCTGACATGATCGGGCTTCCTCCGCATGCTAATAATACATTTGCAACGTCATTAACCGTTACATAGTTGGTGATATTATGTACCAGCGGTACATTCTTTCTTACATTTTCGATACAGTTTCCTAACATTTTTCTTCCTCCTGTTATATGTGTATTCCTGATTTTTTCTGTCACAGTTTTTCTCTGTTTCAATATTCCTGATTGTTCTGTCATTGTCTCTATATCATAATGTTGGGGTTAAAAGGTATTTTGACCCCTATGATACACGGATTGCTTCGCATTTCATGCTCCCGCACAAAAAAGGACAGATATACCTGTTTTCAGATACACCTGCCCTGCCGGCACTTTTCCCTTCCCTACGTTGGCATGATCCAAATCAGGTTTATGGGTCTAGACATCTATAGTCTACTCTCAGCCCGCTCAGCTTACGGACTCCCCTGTTCAATTGACAAACACTATTATACTACGCTTTTAATATTTGCGCAATGTATCGTGGCTGTCATCTGTTGTATTATCAATATTTTTTATTACGATATAATATCCATCATTTCCGTTCGTCTTTACAAGCACGCGGTCTCCGACTTTATGTCCCTGGATTGCTTTTCCAAGCGGCGATTCGATACTGATCAGTCCCTGAAGTGAATTTCCCCGGATACTTGTCACGAGGCGGTAAGTTTCTGTCTCATCGTCGTCTTCAAAATATACTTCCACTGTATTATTGATTCCCACTTCGTCTGCTTTTGATGTATCCGATACGATCTTAGCATTCTTCAGCATTCTTTCCAGATAACGGATACGGCTTTCGTTGCGGTTCTTATCCTGCTTTGCTGCTTTGTATTCGAAATTCTCACTTAAGTCTCCCTGCGCTCTTGCTTCTTTTACCGCTTCCAGCTCTTTCTTACGAACAACAATCTTACGGTATTCAATCTCTTCTTTGATTTTTTTAACATCACTTTCCGTTAACTGCTCTCCCATGAAAATGCACTTCCTTTCCTATCCTGTTATATCAGTCCATAATGCTCCATTGCCTTATAAAGTCCGTCATGTTCTACAGTATCTGTAATATATTCCGCATACGGCTCCAGTACCGGGTCGTGTTTTCCCATGATCACACCATGCCCTGCTGCCTTGATCATATCGAAGTCATTACTGCTGTCTCCAAATGCATAGATATCATCATCTGACAAGTGCAGCTCTTTCTTGACGCACTCGATTGCCGTCGCTTTGGAATAACCCTTCTGTATACATTCATAGACTCCGCCCAGACGGTCGATATGCTGAAGTACATCTCCTGTTTCTTTAAAAAAACGTTCTCCGTCTGCAATCTCATCTATGTAGATCAGGATCTTATCATACTCATATCCGGTCTCTTCCATCGCCTGCTCTCTTCCAAGCCCAAGTCCTGCCATATATCTTCTGCTGCTTTCGACCGGCTCCAGTCTGGATATACGGTTCGAATAATAGATATCTTCCGTTCCCTCAAGGAATCCTTCTACCTTACAGTTCTTCATCGACTGAATGATCTCACGCCCTCTTTCATATGGAATGGAATGATGAAAGATAACTTCATCCCCATATACCAGATGTGTCCCACATCCACACAAGAAGCCGTCAAATGGTATATTCTTTATCACCGGCGGAATACTGCACACGGTACGTCCGGTATTGATAAATGTTTTGTGTCCATTTTCCTGCGCTTTTTTCAATGCCTCCAGCGCACTTTCCGGTATCTCATGTGTAATATCACTTAAAATTGTTCCATCAATATCAAAAAATAATGCTGACATTTTTTCCTCCGTTACCGATTCATTTACATTCTTTACTATATACGTAACTAACATAGCATATTATAAATAAACCCATCAGCCTTTTCAATACTTTATTTTCTTTTACACCCGGTTCACAGATACAGAATACCTGACACCGGCGCTCCTTCCCGATACTTTGGTATCTGGCTTCTTCTCTTACATGCTTTGGCATCTACAGGACCTGCCACTGCAGCTCCTTCCGAACGCATGGCGATAGAAAAGACTGACCCGCTCATTACAAACGTGTCAGTCTTCCCTATAGTTATGATGATTTTGTTTTATGCATTATTTATACCGTTGTCTATTACATCAATTTTCTGAACAGCTCTTTCAGGTCTTCTACACTTGCATCTTTCGGATTACCAGGTGCGCATGCATCTGCATGAGCTGATTCTGCAAGGAACTGAAGGTCTTCTTCTTTTAATGCTTCCAGCTTTGTAGGGATTCCTACATCTACAGATAATTTACGTACTGCATCTACTGCTGCTTTTCTGTATTCTTCTACAGACATATCATCTACACCTTCTACACCCATTGCTTTTGCAATCTCTTTGTATTTTTCGCCTGTGCAGTCTGCGTTGTATTCCATAACGATTGGAAGCATCATAGCACATGCAACACCATGTGGTGTATCATATACTGCTCCAAGCGTGTGAGCCATAGAATGTGCGATTCCAAGACCTACGTTAGAGAATCCCATTCCTGCAATGTACTGTCCAAGAGCCATTCCCTCACGGCCTTCTTTTTCATTGGCAACCGCACTTCTAAGCGATTTGGAAATGAGTTCGATGGCTTTCAGATGGAACATATCTGTCATCTCCCATGCAGCCTTTGTTGTATATCCTTCAATTGCATGTGTCAGGGCATCCATACCGGTAGAAGCTGTCAGTCCCTTTGGCATAGAAGACATCATCTCCGGGTCTACAACTGCGATAACAGGCATATCGTGTGGATCTACACAGACGAATTTTCTCTTCTTTTCTACATCTGTGATAACGTAGTTGATAGTTACCTCTGCTGCTGTTCCGGCTGTTGTTGGTACTGCGATAATCGGAACACACGGATTCTTGGTCGGTGCTGTGCCTTCCAGGCTTCTTACATCTTCAAATTCCGGGTTTGCAATGATGATGCCGATTGCTTTTGATGTATCCATAGAAGATCCGCCACCGATTGCAATAATGTAATCTGCTCCTGCTTTTTTGAATGCTTCTACTCCATGCTGTACATTCTGAATTGTCGGATTTGGTTTGATGTCAGAATATAATTCGTATTCCAGTCCTGCATCATCCAAAACTTTTGTTACCTTTGTTGTTACATTGAATTTAATCAGGTCAGGATCTGAACATACCAGCGCTTTTTTCAGTCCTCTTACTTTAACTTCTGCTGCGATCTCCTGAATTGCTCCTGCTCCGTGAAATGATGTCTGGTTTAAATTAATTCTGTTTGCCATAGTAACTGACACTCCTTTTTACATAATCTGTATTATTTAGATATGAATCTTTCTTATAATATTTCTTCTTCATATCCCGTTTCTTTATGTCTTTATTTTAACAATCATTTCACAAGAATGTAAGTTACAAACCGTTCATTTTGTAACATATGTACGTTACACTTTTGTATTTTTGTAACTTTATGTACCTTATCAACAAATTACCATATCGTTTTTTTGTTAATTGCATAACATTGCAACATATATTTTCTTTTCATTTCAACTTCATGCAAAAAAGAACTCCCTGCTACAGGAGTTCCAATTTCTTAAATAGTGTTTCTAACTCTGCCGGCATTGCCGCCACCAGATTCTTTGCCATCTCTTCCGGACGCTTCTTCATATCGCCAAGAACCCACTGCGTCGTCATATACACAGATCCCTGACAATACATTTCTAATTGAAAATGTAAATTCTCCGGAATTGACTGCTTTGTCTTACTCTGGATCTGATTTTCATAGAATTTGAGAATCAACTGAAAATCATGATCCCGCAGGCAGTTCTGGTCATCATTGCGAAATGCTGCCTTAAAAAACAGTTTTTCCTCTTCTATATAATGAAACTTATTAACCAGTCCCTCATAAGCCGTCTTTCCTTCGCCCATATGCTGAAAAGATTCCAGCAGGATTCTATCAAAGTACCAGTTGATCAGATCATATTTATCCTGAAAATTCCGATAGAATGTCTGTCTGGTCGTACCACATTCTGCCACGATTTCTTTTACGGTAATCTTCTCTACCAGCATGGTCTTCATGCAGGTCTTCATCGCTTCTGCCAGACGATACTTCATCTTTTCTTGTTTCTTTTCTTCCATCTATATCATCCCCAGTTTTTTCATATGTCTCTTCCGTTCCGGACACACAGCAATTCATCATCCAGCGCTTATCGCTTTTCACAATCCATTGTTTTTTCATTTTAGAACGTGTATGAAAAATGCTTTAGAATACTTTCGTCGTCCACTTACTCATATCCCACACTTCATTCACCACATCCTGATAAAATTCCGGTTCGTGGCAGATCAGCAGGATGCTTCCCTTATACTCCTGCAGTGCTTTCTTGAGCGAATCTTTCGCATCTACATCCAGGTGGTTCGTCGGCTCATCAAGAAGCAGGATATTCGTGTCACGGTTGATCAGCTTACATAATCTTACCTTCGCCTGCTCTCCACCACTTAATACTCTTACCTGACTTTCGATATGCTTGGTTGTCAGTCCACATTTTGCAAGTGCCGAACGGACTTCATACTGTGTAAATGAAGGAAATTCCTGCCAGATCTCATCGATACAGGTTGTCTTATTTTCTCCCTTTACTTCCTGTTCAAAATATCCGATCTCCAGATTTTCTCCCAGTTCGCAGCTTCCGGACAAAGAAGGGATCAGGCCCAGAATACTTTTTAATAAGGTAGTCTTTCCAATTCCATTCGTTCCGACAAGTGCGATCTTCTGACCACGTTCCATACTAAAATTAAGCGGCTTCGATAATGGCTCATCATATCCTGTCACCAGATCATGTGTCTCGAATAACATCTTTCCAGGTGTCCTTCCATAACGGAAATGAAATTCCGGCTTCGGCTTTTCTGCTGCCAGCTCGATCACATCCATCTTATCTAATTTTTTCTGTCTGGACATTGCCATATTTCTTGTTGATACACGTGCTTTATTACGTGCCACAAAGTCCTTCAGCTCGCTAATCTCCTGCTGCTGTCTTCTATACGCTGCCTCAAGCTGTGCTTTTTTGACTGCATAGACTTCCTGGAAATGATCATAATCCCCGACATAGCGGTTCAGTTCCTGATTTTCCATATGATAGATGATATTTACCACTTCATTTAAGAATGAAATATCATGTGAGATCAGAATAAATGCATTCTCATAATCCAGCAGATAACGCTTCAGCCATGCAATATGTTCTTCATCCAGATAGTTGGTCGGCTCGTCAAGAAGCAGGATATCCGGTTTCTCCAATAAAAGTTTCGCCAGAAGTACTTTTGTTCTCTGTCCACCACTTAAGTCGGTAACATCCCGGTCCAGTCCAAGATCCAGAAGTCCAAGTGCCCTTGCCACTTCTTCTACTTTCGCATCGATGGTATAAAAATCATGTAATGTCAGTTCATCCTGGATGGTTCCAAGTTCATCCATCAGACGGTTCATCTCATCTTCATCTGCAGTTCCGAGAAGATCACAGATTTCATTCATCCTCTGCTCTTTTTGAAGCAGTGGGTCAAATGCTGACTTTAACACATCACGGATTGTCATTCCCTTTTCCAGGACTGCATGCTGATCCAGATATCCGGCATGTACATTCTTAGACCACTCTACTTTTCCTTCATCCGGCACAAGCTTTCCTGTTACAATATTCATAAAGGTAGATTTACCCTCTCCATTGGCTCCTACAAGCCCGATATGTTCTCCTTTTAAAAGTCGAAAAGAAACATCTGAGAAGATGGCTCTGTCACCAAAACCATGTGTCAGATGTTCAACATTTAATATGCTCATATATTTCTCCCTGATTGTTCTATATTTTTAGCAAGTTCTCCGTATATTATAGCGGGGAACATGATGTCTTTCAATCATTATCTAAATTTCATTTCGTTTGTAATCCAAATCTTTTGCAACCCGGCTGCATCCGCAGGTAATAAGATTTACTTTTGACACTCCCCTTATACCTCTTTACAGAAAATGCTCCTCTTCATCCCGCCATACTTTTCCTTCGTCATCACCTGCTTATAACCTAACTTCAGAAATGTATTCACACTTGCTGCGTTATCCGGATGCGCCGTTCCAAGCAGATAGTGGAATCCCTGCTTTTTTAATATCTGCTCCGCTTTTTCCATCATAATTTTCTGCAGACCCTGTCCTCTGTATTCTTTTCTTACCATGGCTATCTCCATGTGTGCCACTTGTCTTCTCTGTTCTTCATCGTATTTCAGATCGTATCCGATATTTTCTTTTCCAAGATCACTTGTACGTGCAATGAATACGCCCGCAAGCTTTCCGTCACACATCGCTTTTAAAGAAAATCCTCCCGTTGTCATGTAACTAGTCACTGCCTCATCCCCATTCAGACAGAACCATTCTTTGATTGGAATTGCATCATAGATCTCATGGATCATTGCCATGAGTTCCGGGATATCCTGCTCCGTCGCCAGTATTATTTCATTCATATAAGCCTCTCCTTTTTCCCATTTTTTCTATCATACCGCAAATACATTTTTCTGTAAATATCCTGCGATATACAGAGAACCTGCCACCGGCAGCTTCTCCTGCATGCTTTGGCATCAAAAAAGGGCGTGTGAAAAAACGAAAGTTTTTTCATGCGTCCTTTTGTTTTTGGATGCAACAGTTGTTATATTTTATAAAAAAGTGTATAACTCCCCTTACCCCATAAGAAAAGTTATTACGGAATCCTATGCGGCAATTACTGCTTTTTTCTGTTTGTTGTGATATTTATAAAGATTGTGTCCAATAGAAACGAGAAATACTTCAAGTAGAACAGATTTTATTCCTCTTCGGACAATCCTTTTGTACCAACGGTCGTTTTTTATGA
>ERZ826242.333-NODE-333-length-72103-cov-5.039349_pt1 | contig 72103 bp, 66 predicted proteins | sample MGYA00519871_ERZ826242 | MGnify/ENA primary metagenome ERZ826242 (study PRJEB31778, sample SAMEA3449226) | human gut metagenome | biome: human gut; feature: human-associated habitat; material: faeces | place: United Kingdom | collected 2010/2012 ... | reverse complement strand
TATATTATATGACTTTAATACGTCAATTTCAACTAAGAGTGGAAAGAACCAACTAAGCGGTTACGAAATATCTTATCAGTCTTTTTTGGTTTTTAAATCGTCTTACTATAGAAATTATCTTACATAGAAATCCACCCAAACGCATTCGCCACAGAACTTGCCAGAATAATAATAACAAAAACCGGGCACAGATATTTGATCATAACGACGAATATCTTCTTTCTGCGGAAGGATCCTTCTCCAAGACGGATCTCTTCTTCTATGCGGTCAAGGCCAACAATTTTTGTTATGAATAAGCAAGTCATAAGAGCCGCGATCGGCATCATCACAGAGTTCGTCAGGAAATCAAAGAAATCCAGGAACTGCATACCGATGATTTTTACAAATGCAAGTGGTCCGTATCCAAGACAGGAGAGTGTACCAAGTGCAAGCATGATAACACCACATATCACAGTTGCTTTTTTACGTCCCCAGCCAAGCTCATCTTCAAAAGTAGAGACAGCACTTTCTGTCAGTGCAATAGAGCTTGTCACTGCTGCAAATAATACAAGCAGGAAGAAAAGAATTCCAACAGCCGTTCCAAATCCCATGTTGGCAAATACCTTTGGAATTGTAATAAACATCAGTGATGGTCCTGCTTGCAGAGTATCCGGATCGCCGCCCGAGAAAGCAAATACCGCAGGGATGATCATAAGACCCGCCATAATCGCAATCGCAGTGTCGAATACCTCTACATTTCTTGTAGAATCTTCAATTGAAGTATCTTTCTTCATATAAGAACCAAATGTTACCAGAATACCCATGGCGATCGACAGAGAGTAGAACATCTGTCCCATTGCGGCAACAACTGTCATCCATGAAAAGTTCTTAATGTTCGGTACGAGGAAATATTTCACACCGGAAATTGCACCGGGTCTTGTTACCGAGTAGATGGCGATGATGATAGAAAGCACGATCAGCACCGGCATAATAAATTTTGATACTCGCTCGATTCCGTTACGCACACCAGCATAGATGATGATCAGCGTGAACAGGCAGAAGACTACAAAGCAGACTTCTGTGGATACCCCGTTTGAAATAAAATCTGAAAAATATCCATCTGTTGCAAGTGCCTTTGCATTTCCCTGAATGTACTCGACCAGATATTTGATGACCCATCCACCGATTACGGAGTAATACGGTACGATCAGGATTGGAATGATCGCGTTGATCCATCCGCCAAAGGATAGCCATCCGGCTTTCCCGAAAAATTTGAAAGCGCCTACCGGACTTTTGCGTGTCATACGTCCAAGAGCCGATTCTGCAACGATCATCGTGTAACCAAATGTCAGTGCTAGCAAAATGTAAACCAGCAGGAAGATACCCCCGCCATATTTTGCCGCCAGATACGGGAACCTCCAGATATTTCCCAGTCCTACCGATGCACCTGCTGCCGACAAGACGAATCCAATCTTACCGGAGAAGGTACTTCTTTTGTTTGTTTCATTGTTCATGTTATTTCCTGACCTGTCTCTATAAACAGATCAGCCATTCCCCTCTTTCTTATAAGTTTTTGATGATTGTGTATGAAAAATATTCATACACGGGATTGGTTTATTTTATCACGTTTGTGTGGTAAAGTCACTACTAATATAGAGAGAAATTTGCAAACAGAGGTATTGCAGTTAAAACAAAATGATATATAATAAGATATTGTACGAAATCCGGCATACATAATTCGAAAATTTGGTATAGAAAATTTATGTGAATCAACATGTGTTCGTAAGGAACGGATAGATTCTATGTATATTATATTCAAGAAAAATCCGGATCCGTCACAAGGGAGGAGCAAGATACATGTCAACATCTATGACAAAAGGCAACCCGCTAAAGCTGATGCTGCAGTTTGCGTTGCCTCTTTTAATTGGAAACTTATTACAGCAGACTTATAATATTATTGACGCAGCAATCGTAGGGCAGATCTTAGGAGCCAAGGCGCTGGCAAGTGTAGGAGCAAGCAGCAGCGTGCAGTTTCTGGTACTTGGATTCTGCATGGGATGCTGTACCGGATTTGGCGTACCGGTTGCAAAATATTTCGGGGCGGAGAAATTAGACACGATGCGTAATTACGTCTTTAACGGAGCCGTGATCACCGTAGTGATCGCAGCGGTCGTAACGAGTACCTGTGCTATATTATGTCCGCAGATTTTACATATATTATCTGTACCGGAAGATATCTTCGACGGAGCGTATTCGTATCTGTTGATTATCTTTCTTGGAATTCCATTTACCTTATTATATAACTACTTATCGAGCATATTAAGATCCGTAGGAGACAGCCGGACACCGTTCATGTTCCTTGCATTTTCAGCGGTATTGAACATTTTCCTGGATCTGTTCTGCATTGTAATATTAAAATGGGGCTGCGCCGGAGCTGCAATTGCAACGATCACAGCGCAGGCAATCAGCGGAATCTTATGTCTTGTCTACATGTTCCGTAAGGTGAAAGTACTTCGTATTAAGAAAACAGATATGGAGGTAAAGGGTCGTGCGGTGAAAGAACTTCTCGCAATGGGGCTTCCAACCGGACTGCAGTTTTCGATTACTGCGATCGGAAGTATGGTTATGCAGTCAGCAAATAACGGACTTGGAAGCGTCTGCGTATCCGGATTCACGGCAGCGATGCGTATCAAACAGTTTGCAATGTGTCCATTTGATGCGATTGCAACAGCGGCTTCCGTATTCTGCAGTCAGAACCTTGGTGCCGGACAACCGGACAGAATTAAGCAGGGCCTCCGCCAGAGCCTTATGGTAGGAGTCGGATACGGTATCGTAAGCGGACTGGTTCTGATCTTTGCGGGACGGACCCTTTCGATGATATTTGTAAGCAAGTCGGCTGTAGACGTCCTGAATGCATCGGGCAGATATCTGCGCTGCCTTGGATTCTTTTACTGGAGTCTTGGAATCCTCAACGTATGCCGTATGGTGACACAGGGCCTTGGATATTCTGGAAGAGCAGTGTTCTCTGGTGTGACGGAGATGATAGCGAGAATCGTTGTAAGTGTTGGATTTGTCGGAACTTATGGATACATGGCCATCTGCTTTGCAGATCAGACAGCCTGGATCACAGCCTGCTGTTATATTGCACCGACTTGTCTGTATTGTATACGGAAGTCGACGAAGCTTCTGGATCGCGTCTGAAAAATCATTCCTGCAATTTAGGTGATTCGCTTTGCGGGAGCTTGACTTATGGCAGACTAAAAGCTATGACAATCGGCATTAGATAGATACAAAGGAAGTGAAAAAAAGAATGGATATATATCAGCTTTTTATAGAATACAACAAAGCATGGACACAGCGGGAAATCCTGGCATTTCTACTCATATTTGCCATCGCAGCAGCAATATCCATACGAAAAGTAAAAGAACAAAAGATCCGGAAATCACAGGTCATTGCGGGACTTTTATTTCTGACTTTCATAGCCGTTGTCTACGCATCAACCGTATTCACAAGAAATCCGGAACCCTATGCCCGCTACAATCTGGAGATATTCTGGTCATGGAAGGCAGTGATGGCAGGAAGCCGTGAGATGTTAAAAGAAAGTCTCTTAAACTGCATCCTGTTATTCCCGGCTGGATTGCTTCTGCCATTTATGTGCGGAAGAAAAGTAAGATGGTGGCAGGGACTACTATGCGGTATTGTGTTATCTTTCGGGATTGAATCATTACAGCTGATTTTGCATAGAGGACTGTTTGAGCTTGATGATATCATACACAATAGTCTGGGGTGTATGGCTGGATGTGTGATCAGCGCAAGAGTATTAAAGAGCTTGAAAAAATGAAGAACCAATTAGTGGGTGACAAACCAAATAGAAAAAGGTAAAATAGGCAAAAATATAGAAACCGCAGCCGTTATGTGCATCTTATAAGCACACATCAGCTGCGGTTTTTATATCTATGTATCCAGTAGAGCTGTCAGCAACATTTTATTCATAACGCTCATCAATCACACGTTTCGTCTTCTTCTCACTTCGAGGCAGCAGGCCAATCTCAACCACCTTCACAAGCGGAGTGAATCCGATACGGCTCTTAACGGTAGCAGCGATATGTTTTGCGAGATCTAAGAAATCAACAGTTCCGTTGGTCTCAACGTAGATACGCATCGTATCTTTGCCTTCCAGATGAGAGATACGGATCTGGTATTCGCTGGAAACCTCAGGGAATTCCTTTAAGATCTCTTCAATCTGGGCAGGGAATACATTGACACCCTTGATCTTCATCATATCATCCGTACGTCCCATGATCGGATCCAGACGAGGGAACTTACTTCCACAAGGACACTCCCCAGGGATGATGCGTGACAGGTCGTGTGTACGGTAACGGATCAGAGGAGCCCCTTCTTTTACAAGTGTTGTGATGACAATCTCACCAAGCTCGCCATCCGGAAGGACCTTACCTGTGACAGGATCAATAATCTCAATGTAAATGTAATCATCCCAGTAATGCATACCGCAGTCATGCGAACAGCTGATACCGATACCTGGTCCGTAGATCTCAGTCAGGCCATAGATATCATAGATCTCGATACCAAGTTCCTCGGTGATACGTTTACGCATCTTTTCGCCCCAGCGCTCGGAACCGATGATACCTTTCTTAAGATGGATCTTGTCTTTGATACCACGTTTTTCAATCTCTTCTGCAAGAAGCAGAGCATAAGAAGAAGTAGAACCAAGAACGGTAGTCTTCATATCCATCATCATCTGTAACTGCTTATCGGTATTACCAGGTCCCATAGGAACAACCATGGCACCAAGCTTTTCAGCACCTGCCTGGAATCCGATACCGGCGGTCCAGAGGCCATATCCCGGAGTAATCTGGATGCGGTCCATGTTTGTCATGCCGGCCATTTTATAACAGCGTTCGAACATAATTGCCCAGTCATCTACATCCTTAGCTGTGTAAGGGATGATGACCGGCAGTCCGGTCGTACCGGAAGAAGAGTGGATTCTTACGATTTTTTCTTCCGGAGCGGTCATAAGTCCGAGAGGATAAGCATTTCTTAGATCATCCTTCTCAGAAAATGGAAGCTTTTCAAAATCTTCCGCAGACTGGATGCTGCTGACTCCGGCTTCTTCTAATTTCTTCCCATAAAAGCTTTCGGCTTTTATAAGAGCCTGGATCTGTTGGTTTACTTGTGCAAGTTGTGTTTCTGTAATCTGCATATGGTCTATCCTTTCTGTGAGTAAATATTATTGGGTGCTATAATTTAATGCCTTCAGATTCATCTCGTGAAATTTCTCCGGCAATGTCTGTTTCATAATATCCTCAATCTCTTCAATCGTAAAACCCAAAACTCCCGTACGTATAGCAGCCCCTAAAAGCACCATGTTAAGTACTTTGGCAGAACCAATATCGGTACAGGCCTTTTCTGCATCAACCAATGTAAGATGTTCGACATTTTCCTTCAGATAATCCAGCATCTGCGGCGTGTCATAATCAGAACCGGATAAAGTGGCTGTGACAGGCTTGACAGCACGCGTACTGACAACTACATAGCCGTCCTTCTTAAGATAAGGAAGCATCCGGACTGTCTCCCCGGGTTCGAATCCAATGATCAGATCGGCAGTTCCATTTTCGATCATCGGAGAGTACAGGTTATCGCCCATGCGCAGGTGGCTGAATACACTTCCGCCGCGCTGTGCCATACCAATGGTCTCGGCACTCATAACCGGGATGTCTTTACTCATAGCGGCTGCTGCGAGAAGCTTGGAGGCAAGGACCGTTCCCTGTCCTCCGACACCACAGAGAACGATGTTATGGTTATTATCCGTTGTATGAATCGTATTACTCATGAGAAGCACCTCCTGTTATCGCATGCACCGGACATACCTGGCTGCAAAGTCCGCATCCGGTACACATAGAACTATCAATACAGACCTTACCCTGATCAAGAACGATAGAAGGACATCCGAGCTCGAGGATACATTTTTTACATCCGATACAGTTATCCGGATTCACATGAAGCGGGGTATCCGGCCTGGTCACGGCGATACAAGGTGATTTGAAAATGATTGCCTTCACGCCAGGTTTTTTGGCCATCTTTTGTACACATAGAACAGAAGCCTCAAGTTCCAGTGGATTGACCGTTTCTACCTCTGTCACACCGATGCCGCGCAGCACCTGTTCGATATTAATTTTCTGGACGATTTCACCCATGACCGTGCGTCCGGTTCCCGGATGCGGCTGATGACCGGTCATAGCAGTCGTAGAGTTATCGAGCACGACCAGAACCATATTCGCCTGATTGTATACAGCGTTGACCACACCCGTGATCGCAGAAGCGAAGAAAGTGGAATCCCCGACGAATGCAAAGCAGGTGGTATCAGGCTCTACCTTTTCCACACCCTGTGCAATATTCAGTCCGGCACCCATACACAGACAGGTATCAACCATATCAAGCGGCATTGCATTTCCCAGAGTGTAACATCCGATATCACCGCAGAAAATCGTTTTCTGACCCTTCATCGCTTTCTTTACCGCATAGAAAGAAGCGCGGTGTGGACATCCGGCGCAAAGAACCGGTGGACGGACCGGAAGCTCCGGTGGTGTCGGAAGTGAAGAGGAACCAGCCTTTTCAAGACCAAGAAATGTATGTATATAGGAAGATACGCTGTCACGTGTATTTTCACCTGCACAGGCAGTGGTTCCGTCTAACTTGCCGGTGATCTTTGTTGGCAGATGGTATTTCCCGCAGATATAAGTTAATTCCTGCTCGATTACCGGATCAAGCTCTTCAAGACAGAGAACCTCATCAAGACCCGTCAGGAATTCGACAGCCAGCTTCTCAGGAAATGGATATGGAGTAGATACTTTCAGATGTCTTACCATATCGGTTTCCTGAAGTGTCTCCATTGCATAAGTATAACTGATGCCGGCAGAAGCAATTCCCTTCTTGGAATCCTTCCAGGTATCGCAGGCCGGGATGATTTTGTTTTTATCATAAGAAGAAAATACGTCGGATAATTCCACATTTCTTGCTACAATTTTTTGATGATTCATAAATGAAAGCTTAGGGAAGATTACCCAGCGTTTCGAATCTTTGATGAACCCTTCCGGTGTATGTACGGTATATTCGCTCTCATCCTTGATATCGATGGAAGCATAGCCATGACAGACACGGGTAGTAGGGCGTAAGAATACCGGTGTGCCATATTTTTCCGAATATTCGAAGGCCTCCTGGATCATCTCATAGGCTTCCTGCGCGGAAGAAGGATCAAAGCAAGGAAGCTTTGAAAATGCGGCAAAATTTCTTGTATCCTGTTCCGTCTGTGAAGAGATCGGTCCCGGATCATCTGCGACGAGAACGACCATACCGCCTTTGATACCGACATATTCCAGACTCATCAACGGGTCGGATGCAACATTTAACCCGACCTGCTTCATCGTAACAAGGGATCTGGCACCGGCATAAGCGGCACCTGCGGCGAGTTCCATGGCTGCTTTTTCATTGACAGACCATTCCACATAGACATCGTCAGGACGGTGCTTTGCGATAGTTTCAAGCACTTCTGTAGAAGGTGTACCTGGGTAACCGGCGACCACATTTACCCCTGAAGCGACAGCTCCAAGAGCGATGGCAGCATTACCCATTAAAAATTCTTTATGCATAATTTCACCTCGAATGTGTATATTTTTTCATAAATGTAGTATAGTATGTTATGAGAGGAATTTCAATGATAAGAGGAGCATTTACGAAATTCCGGAAAAACCATTCGACATATGAAGAAATATTCTTGAAATTGTCGACATGAGTTGTTATAATATATTGCGTTTTGGGAGAAAGTGCAAGAAGATAAAGGTGGGAAAGCGGATGAGAAGAATAGTCATCTGTGAAGATGTAGAAATTCAGCGCGAGATGCTGAAAGAAATTTTAACCTCATATTTCGAAGAAATTAATGAAGAAGTGATGATCCTGACCTATGATTCCGGGGAATCACTGGTTGCGGATATTGAAGAAGAGTACGTGGAAGCCGAACTGATCCTTCTGGACATCTACATGAAGAAATTGAATGGAATGGAGACCGCGAAGAAACTTCGTGATCTGAACTGCAACGCACCGATCGTGTTCCTGACCGCATCACCGGATTTTGCGGTGGAAAGCTATGACGTGCAGGCAGCAGGATATCTTTTAAAACCATTCGAAGAAGACAAATTGAAAAATCTCCTGAATCACATTTTAAAAGTAGACTTAAAGCGCAGAGTCGTAATCAAAGAACGGAGGCAGTACCGTTATCCGTATATAGACGACATCTTATATATGGAAAGCGACCGTCATTATGTGACGATACATATTGCAGACGGGACAGAGATCGTGACTGCCGAAAAGTTAAAATCTCTGGAAGAGAAGATGGATGAACCAAGGTTCCTCCACTGCCATCAGAGCTATCTGGTCAATATGGACTACATAAAAGATGTGAAAGATGATTTTATATTAAAAGACGATACGATCATCCCGATCCGTGTCCGCGGAAGACGGGAAATGATCGAGGCATATTACAATTATTTTGTGAAACATAATAAGATGTAATGAAAAAACAAAGGCAAACTTGCCGAAAGACAGGGACGCAAAGGCATAGGGGCGAAGGATTGTAATAATGGAATCTATACCAGCCGGTTGCTTCCGACATTGCACTGAGAAATATGATAAGAACAAGAAAGATGAACTGTTTGATGATTTAATATATAACAGTTCATCTTTTTTATACCAAAATATGTAAATTTTTCGTTTACAGGTTGATATTCCTTGTTACAACTGCTAAAATTATAAGGAAAGACTTTACTGCGTTAAAATATGAAATGCAGGAAATCTAAAAATAATGCATGTTAACGCAGGTGAAAGAAGGGGGACGGATGAAGATTAAAATACAGGCAGTGAGTTTCTGGAGTATCGGGGTCACGATTGTGCTGGCGTTGCTTTTTATCCTGATTTCAATTCGGGGCCGGAAAGAATTCCAGGTGATGAAATGGATGTCGTTTCTTTTAAGAGCACCATGCGTTCGAAAGGAGCTGCCAGTGGCAGGTCCTCTGCATGTAAAAAGAAGAATAACAGAAAGGAGCTGAATGCTATGTTAAATGAAAATTATGTAACATTTGAGATAGGAAAAGCAAAACATATCGCACTGGTTGCCCATGACGGTAAGAAAAAGGAACTGATTGAGTGGTGTGATAAGAATAAAGAGATTTTAAAAGGACATTTCCTTTGCGGTACAGGTACAACTGCACGTCTGATCGCCGAGAAGACCGGGCTTCCGGTAAAAGGATACAACAGTGGTCCACTTGGTGGAGACCAGCAGGTCGGTGCTAAGATTGTAGAAGGTCAGATCGACTTCATGATCTTCCTCTGGGATCCGTTAGAGGCACAGCCACACGATCCGGATGTAAGAGCATTGTCCCGTATTGCCGTTCTTTACGATATCCCTACAGCTAATAATCTTGCAACAGCAGATTTCATGCTGAAGTCTGAATTTATGAATTCTACATATGAAAGAAAGGTAGAGAACTTTAATAAGACCATTCAGGACAGAGTGGAGAAGATGAAATAGAAGCCATAGAGCAGCTGCGTATTCCGTAAAAAAAAGAATCGCAGCTGTTTTTTTGGCTTTTTTTATATTTCTGCAAAACAAGATTGACATACTGTAACATCTGTGCTATTCTAACACTACAAACTTTAACGCTTTAAAGCGCAACGCTTTAAAGCGGATTAGCAAAGTAACAAGTAAAAAAGAAATGAGGAAAGTAGAGGAGAAAGGTTATGGCGATGAAATTATTGATGCTGGTGATATTTTTTGCAATTATGGTATCGGTTGGCATCTATGCAAGAAAGCATGCGACAAGTGTAGACGGTTATGTGTTAGGGGGGAGATCGGTAGGCCCGTGGCTTACGGCATTTGCGTATGGTACGTCATACTTCTCTGCGGTTGTATTTGTAGGATATGCAGGACAGTTCGGATGGAAATACGGTCTTGCGTCGACATGGATCGGAATCGGAAATGCGATCATCGGAAGTCTGCTGGCATGGGTGGTACTTGGAAGACGTACCAAGGTAATGACGCAGCATCTGAATTCCAAGACGATGCCGGATTTCTTCGGTGAGAGATATGGAAGTAAGGCGCTGAAGATTACGGCTTCAGCGATCGTATTCATATTCCTGGTGCCGTATACAGCTTCTGTATACAATGGATTGTCAAGATTGTTTGGAATGGCATTTAACATTCCTTATAAATATTGCGTGATCGGTATGGCAGTATTTACAGGAATCTATGTTATCCTCGGTGGATACATGGCTACGGCGATCAATGATTTTATTCAGGGAATCATTATGCTGGGTGGCATTGTTGCAGTCATCCTGGCAGTGTTAAATGGTCAGGGCGGATTTATTCAGGCGATTAAGACCATGGCAGAGATCCCAAGTGATGTGCCTGTGACAATGGGACAGCAGGGAGCATTTACTTCTTTCTTTGGACCGGATCCACTGAATCTTCTTGGAGTTGTCATCCTGACTTCTCTTGGAACATGGGGACTTCCACAGATGGTTGGTAAATTCTACGCAATCAAAGATGAAAAATCCATCAACACAGGAACCGTTATTTCTACATTGTTTGCAATCGTAATCTCCGGAGGATGTTACTTCCTTGGAGGATTCGGAAGACTGTTTGATGCAGCAGAGTTACATGATGAAGCTGGAAACATGATTTTTGACGGAATCATTCCTCATATGTTATCAACACTTCCGGATATCCTGATCGGTATCGTAGTGGTACTGGTATTATCCGCATCCATGTCCACACTTGCGTCACTGGTTCTTACATCCAGCTCAACACTGACACTGGATTTCTTAAAGGATAACGTGATGAAAGACATGAGCGAGAAGAAACAGGTGCGCACCATGCAGGTGATGGTAGTATTCTTCATTGTATTATCGGTAGTGATCGCAATGGATCCTCCGACCTTCATTGCACAGCTGATGGGTATCTCATGGGGCGCACTTGCGGGAGCATTCCTTGCACCATTCATGTATGGTCTGTACTGGAAAGGTGTGACAAGAGCAGCTGTATGGGCAAGTTTTACAGCTGGTGTCGGAATTACAGTTCTGAATCTGTTCTTCCACTTTATCGCATCCCCAATCAATGCGGGAGCAATTGCAATGGTTGCAGGAATGATTATTGTACCGGTTGTAAGCCTGATCACACCGAAGCTTCAGAAAGAGAAAGTAGATGAAATATTTACATGCTACGATGAAAAAGTTGTGATTACGAAAAAGCGTTCTCTGGAACAGAATTAAACATAATAATCTGAAAAATCGAACATATTAAAAAACATCAAGGGAAGTGATTAAATCTATCACTTCCCTTTTGTGTGTACATATGTTAGGATATAAAAGTATTAAAAATGAACAACGAAATTGATGATTATTATTCATGGAGAGAAAGAAATTTGTCGAAGTGATCACATTTAAAATATGGGGTAGAAAGAGAGGATATTGAATTATGAAGAATTATCAGAAATATGAGAAAAGTTATTTTATGCCGCCGGAGGTCACATACGACTGGGCGAAAAAAGATGCAGTAGAACAGCCGCCAAAGTGGTGCAGCGTTGACTTAAGAGATGGTAACCAGGCACTGATCGAGCCAATGAGCCTGGATGAAAAGCTGGAGTTCTTCCAGATGTTAGTCGACATCGGATTTAAAGAAATCGAAGTTGGTTTCCCGGCAGCTTCTGAGACAGAGTACAAGTTTATGAGAACATTGATCGAAAAGGATATGATTCCGGACGATGTAACGGTACAGGTTCTGACTCAGGCAAGAGAACACATCATCAAAAGAACATTTGAAGCTGTAAAAGGTGCTCCGCATGCAGTGATCCACCTGTATAACTCAACATCTGTTGCACAGAGAGAACAGGTATTTAGAAAAGATAAAGAACAGGTAAAACAGCTCGCAATCGACGGTGCAAAATTACTTCTGAAACTGGCCAGTGAAACAGATGGGAACTTTACATTTGAGTACAGTCCGGAAAGTTTCCATGGTACAGAAGTTGACTATGCGGTAGAAGTATGTAATGCAGTTCTGGATGTATGGCAGCCAACAGCAGACAATAAAGCGATCATCAATATCCCGACAACCGTTGAAAATGCAATGCCTCATACATTTGCATGCCAGTTAGAGTATGTACATAAGCATCTGAAATACAGAGAGAACGTTGTACTTTCACTTCATCCGCACAATGACAGAGGATGTGGCGTTGCAACTGCAGAGCTTGGTATCCTTGCTGGTGCTGACCGTATTGAAGGTACCTTATTTGGAAATGGTGAGCGTACCGGTAATGTGGATATCATTACACTTGGTATGAATATGTATTCACAGGGCGTAGATCCTGGACTTGACTTCTCTGATATGAAGAAGATCCGTGAGACTTATGAGCGCCTGACAAGAATGCAGGTATATGACCGTCAGCCATATTCCGGAGATCTTGTATTTACTGCATTCTCTGGATCTCATCAGGATGCGATCGCCAAAGGTATGGCATGGAGAGATGAGAAGAAATGTGATAAATGGACAGTTCCATATCTGCCGATCGATCCAAAGGATGTCGGAAGAGAGTATGATTCGGACGTTATCCGTATCAACAGTCAGTCTGGTAAGGGCGGCGTAAACTACATCTTAATGCACAGCCACGGAATCAATCTTCCAAAGGCAATGCGTGAAGAGGTAGGTTACATGGTAAAAGATGTATCTGATAAAGCGCACAAAGAGCTGACACCTGACTGGGTATATCAGATCTTCTCAGATCATTATATTAATACAAAGTCTATCTTCCACATTGATGAATGCCATTTCAAACAGGTAGATGGAATTACAGCAGAAGTTACAATCAACCATGCCGGAGAAAGCAAAGTGATTACTTCGAATGGAAATGGACGTCTGGATGCTGTAAGTAATGCGATCAAACAGTACTTTAACATCAGCTATGAATTATCTGTATACGAGGAACATTCGCTCACGAAGGGATCTTCTTCTAAGGCCGTAGCTTATGTAGGTATTATCTGCAAGGGCAAGATGTTCTGGGGAGTTGGAATTGATCCTGACATCATCCGTGCATCAATTGAAGCGCTGATCGTTGCTGTAAATAAGATCGAAGAGCTTGGGAGTGCAGATGCGTGTACAGATCCGAGAATGATCGAGATCATGAATTATGTGCAGGCAAATTATATCGATATTACATTAGATGATCTGGCTGAGAAGTTCTTCCTGTCAAAACCTTATCTGTCAAAATACATTAAGGAAAAATCAGGAATGACGTTTGGGGATCTGGTGAAGAAGATCCGTATGAAGAAGGCGAAGGCTTTGCTTAAGAGCAGCAATATGACGGTTGAGAATATTGCGATGTCTGTGGGATATCAGAATGTGGAGCATTTTAACCGCCTGTTTAAGAAGGCTTATGATATGACTCCTATGCAGTTCCGGAATCAGAAATAGGGACGCAATTGCCCGGCTGATAGTGATTAATACTTGATTGTGGGTAAAATTTATATATTCGGAAGCGATAAATAAAGGGACATGTAAAAATAAAAAACCTATTTTCACATGTCCCTTTTGTTATGTCAGAGTATACAAGAAAATCTGTCAGTGACAGGTTCTTCTGTATCTTACTACAGGCATGGTTTTGGGATTAAAAGAGGATTAAATCGCACGTGTATATTCCTTCAGCCATTCCCTCTCTTCATCTGTAAGATGAGGTCCGATCTTCTCATATACATCTTTGTGATAGTTATTGAGCCATTCTCTTTCAGATTTTGTCATTTCCTCAGGATCGATTCCATCCAGGTCGATTGGAGCAAATGTAATGGTCTCGAAGTGCATGAACTGACCATATTTGTTCTTCTCGCCCTTTCGTACGATGAATTCATTTTCGATACGGATACCGAATTTGCCGTCTTCGTAGATACCTGGCTCATCTGTGATGACCATGCCTTCTTCTAACTGATGATGCTCGTTCTTGCTTGGAACAATGTACCAGCGGAAGCCTGTCGGTGGTTCGTGTACATTTCCAAGATATCCGACACCGTGTCCGGATCCGCACTGGAAGTCGATGTTCAGATCCCAGATTGGCTGTCTTACAAGCACATCCAGGTTGTAACCGTGGCATCCATACAGGAAGTTTGCGCGTGACAGGTTCATCATGGCACGTACAACGGCTGTGAAATATTTCTTCATATCCTGGTCGATGGATCCAAGGATAAATGTACGTGTAATATCGGTAGATCCTTCGTAGTATCCGCCGCCTGTGTCATTCAGGAACATGGCGCCCTCTTTTAATACTACGTCTGTCTCTTTGGAAGGAGAGTAGTGCATCATAGCTGCATGATCGGCAAATGCGCACAGAGGTTCGAAACTGTCTCTGATATAGCCTTCCTGAGCCGCACGAAGAGAAGTAAGCTTATCTGCAGAGCTTAACTCAGTGATATCTTCTTTGTCATAACGTGTTTTAACCCAGTACATGAATTTTGTAATGGCAATACCGTCTTTGATGTGAGCTTCTTTGATGTTCTCAAGCTCTACAGGGTTCTTCATAGCCTTCATAAGGATGGTTGGGTTTGCAGCCTCCACAACCTTACAAGGGATACTCTTATAGAGCGCATAGTTCATCTTCATCGGGTCGATGAGGCATGTCTCGGATGCATCCAGTTTCTTGATATCTTCATAGATATCGTTGTATGGATGAATCGTTACATTTACTTTAGCCAGTTCTTCGTGGATCTGGTCATTTAACTTGCTGTCATCCACATAGAGATCTACACCGTCCATTCTTACGATCGAGTAAGAAAGAAGAAGAGGGAAGAAATCGATATCGTCTCCGCGGATATTAAGAAGCCAGCCGGTATCATCCAAAGATGCAATCACATGCACCGTGGCTCCGTTCTTTTTCATAACCTCACGTACACGTTCCAGCTTATGTGCAGAACTTTCTCCGGAATATTTTTCTTCCAGGAAGAATGCAGGCTTGTCGGAAAGTGGTGGTCTGTCTTCCCAGATCTGGTCGATCAGATCTTCGGAATAATCAATCATGATGTTCTTAGGAGACAGAGCTTCCTCGAATTCCTTTCCTTCATCTACTGCAAGTACACGTCCGTCAAATGCAACTTTGCCACCTTCCGGTACATTTTCTGCAAGGTATTCTGTAACGGATGGGGTGTCATCAACGAACATCTTCATCAGACGTACCCCGCTTCCTTCCAGCTCGTTCGTTGCCTGGAAGAAGTAACGTCCATCAGTCCAAAGGCCGGCATCATCTTTTGCGATAACGGCTGTTCCATAAGAACCACTGAATCCTGTGATGAATTTTCTTGCTTTAAAATGTTCCCCTACATATTCACTCTGGTGGAAGTCTGCTGTTGGAACAACGTATGCGTCGATTCCTTTTTCAGCCATCAGAGCACGCAGTTTTGCGACTCTTTCTGATACTTTCATGTAAAAAACCTCCTTGGTAATTTAATATGTCTATATTTTAACACTAATTAGACTAAAGTACAAATATATAGATAAAATAATTTGAAAAGATAGAAAATGAGTATAGAAAAGAGAAGCGAAAATAAATATATTATCATGATTGTTTGGGATAAAACAAAATGGGAAATAGAAATGCTGATATAGGATGCCAGAAAATCTGGAATTAATTTTGCAAATCTCATAGAAAGGATGGGAATTATACAGAATATCATGTATAATAAGTAAGAAAAGCGCTTAGAATAGCAATGAGTATGAGTGGTAATGAAAAGAACTACTATAGAGAGCGGCTAAAAATATTATGATAATTGGAGGAAGAATAACAATGTTAAAGTACATATTGATGATTCTGGGAGGAGTAATCTTCATCGCTGGATATTACTACATGAAACAGAATGAAGGACACGGAAAGCCGATGATGTTTTATTCGCTGTTTACTTATGCAGGGCTCAGCCTTGTCATTCTTATGGGAGCGAGAGTACTGGATCCGTTCTTTGACAGTCTTGGGGACTGGGGCGAGATGGTACAGCTTGGAGTACAGGTGGCATGTTTTGTGATTGGCGCGGAATTACTCTTAAAACCTGCGTTTGAAGATCAGCAGGAGATTGGTTCCGGCAGCAAGAAGAAAATAACGCCTTATGGATCACGGGATATTAATGCAAAAAATAATAAGAAAAAAAGCAGTAAAAAGAAGAAAAATAATAATAATCAGATTAAGAGAAGCTACAGCAAGGGAAATAAAAAGAGAAGATAAGATTACTGTGAAAGGTAAAGGGAAACCATGGCATTTGCAAAAAAATGATGTGGTTTTCTTTTTTTGCATAGAAGACTTCGTCTGCAGGACTTGTCGCTGAATAGTTCCTTGTGGATGCTTTAGTAACCACATAGTGAGCAAAAAAAGAAGACCTGCAAAATGCAAGCCTTCTTTTTATGTAAGGTATTTAATTCGTAATTATTTACCCTCAACCATCTGGTCGAACTTCTTAGTAAATGCAAGCATGATAACACCGCAGGCAATGATGATGATTGTAACAGCACCATAAGCTTTGATGAAATCAAAGTTTTCGAGCCAGTTATAAAGTGGTCCATAAGCTTTACCAGAGAAGAAGATGATCAGTGGCCATACACCAAGCATAGTTCCAAGAAGCTTCTTTGGAGCATATTTGCTGATGAATGAGTTTCCAAGTGGTGAGAAGATAACTTCTCCGACTGTCATACATACAGCTGCCAGGATGATTACCCAGATACCAACTGGTTTCTCTCCGCTCTGTCCGCAAAGAACTGCTGCAAGTACCATGGAAGCTGTACAAAGACCAAGTACAATAATTCCGATAGCTGTTTTTGTGAACATTCCCCAGTCACCCTGTGGACGCTGTCTCATCTTAGCCCAAATTCCTGCGAATACAGGACAAAGGATGATACAAAGAAGTCCGTTCATTGAGTCAAACCAAGCTGTAGGCATTTCGAAGGAACCGATGTTCCAGTTAGCCCATCCAAGTCCGGCTTCTGATACTGGACCGAATTCATAGTAAACAGGCATGTAAGCCATGTACCAGATCAGCCAGAAGATACCAGAGAAGAGTGTTACGATGCAGATAGCGATAACACGGTTTTTCTCAAGCTTGGTAAGAGGAGCGTTGTCTTTCTCTTTATCGGCTTTGTCAACATTTTCTGTACGGTTGTCAACAAGGAATGGTTTCTTTCCGGCTTCGCCGAATGATTTCATTCCAATAATCCACCATACACAGTCGATGAACAGGAAGATTCCACAAACAAGGAACATTGCACGGTATCCAGCGTTCTTACCAACCAGTGAAAGGAAAGTAGTTCCGCAGAATGAACCGATGTTAACGAACATGTACTGTAAGTTGAATACAGTGTCCAGTTCGTCCTGATCAGCTAATGGGAAGAGACGTCCGTTGATACCAGATACGTTTCCTTTGAAGAAACCAGTTCCGATAGAAACAAGAATGATCATTGCCCAAAGCATTCCGACTCCGTTAGCTTTCCATGCACACAGATATCCGAGCCCCATCATGATCTCACCTACAGGTACGAGAATACGAGGACTAATCCAACGGTCAGCGATATATCCACCGATAATAGGTGTGATATAAGTGAACGCTACCAGGTTAGAACTCATTGCAGCACCTACGGATTTGTCAAGTCCAAGACCACCGTTTGCTGCACTGGCTGCGATGAAAATCGTAAGCCCCCATTTAGCAGCGTAGTATGCAAGTCTTTCAAAAGAGAAAGTCAGACAGCACACATAGAAACCAAATGGTAATTTTTTCTTAGTGTTCTCCATGAGATTCACCCTCCAATATGAAATTTTTCTTTGGTTTTAACAATATGAGGAAAATCCCCTCTTATGATTAAAACTCTCAACGCAGTTAATCTTATCACAAACCAGACTAAAGTACAACCAATTGTTTAAGGAAAAGTTAAGGTTTTTTATACTTTCTTCTGATATTGTATGTTGAAATGTTATAAAAGGGGAGGCAAAAATGGAAATAAATAGGTAATAATAGATAAAAAGAATAATTGATAGGATGAATAAACAGAATTGTTTATAGATAATTAATAAACAAAAACAGAATATTTCTTGAATAATCAACTATATGAGGATATAATAAATTCAATGTTTTGTAAAGGGGAAATTTTGATATGGCAAACTATTACCATGTGGCATATAAAGAGTCACAAAATACGCTGCGGCAGATCTGCGAACTGTTTCAGGTGGACAGCAGCGATATAACAATAAAATTCGTGATGACAGTACTGGGTCCGTTGGTTCTGTACTTCATGTGCAGCTATGGGAATCCTGGAGGAGGAACTACAGGGGGGATGGTGCTGTTCCTTGTGAAGTTCATTATAATATGGATATTAGCGTTTGCGTTGGCAGTGGTACTAAATAGAACTATCTGGAGAAAAGCGTTGAATGCAACGGCAACCGGACAGGCAGAAGAGCAGTTTGAAAGACGATGTAAATTAAATGGTGGTCCGGTTAGTTCTGAAATACGTTTTACGAATGATCATTTTGAAAGTGTAACAGAAAAGAAAACCAGATCCTTTTCGTATGAACAGGTAACAAAGATCCTGGAAACGAAGGAAGCGCTTGGAGTTGTGATCAAATCTGATATGGAGACAAAGGGGTCGGCGAGAGCAATGATAGGTTTTCCGAAAGATGCATTGGAAGGCGGACAAGTGGAAGAACTGAAAAACTTTCTGCTGGAAAGATGTACGAATATGCGGAGAAAGACTGTGAAAAAATTTTAGATATATAATAAAGAATGAAGACAGAGAAACAAAGCGGTTATCTTTTTAATTGATGATTTGAAAGATGACCGCTTTGTTTTTTTAGTCGGGGAATTCTGTCCTCGTGGCCTCATGAAGCTGAGGGGGCAGTGAAAAAAGCCGGGAAATCCCGCTCCCATAGCTTGCACGGCCTGGTAGAAAAAAATCATGGATACAAAATCAAAACAAAGTGTGGTATAATATACCAAGAAAATGAATATTTAAAAGTCAACTTTTTTGAAACAAAAGTTGACTTTTAAAAAGTGAAAAATGGTCCTACTATAATAGAAGAGAAAAGTCGTCAAGTATTTAACAAAAAAACAATAAAACTATTGCAACAATGTAACAAAGACAGTATAATATAATTGGAAAAAATTTGGTTTTGCTTTTTATAAAAAATGAAAAACCCAATTTAAAATAATGAAAATGGAGGGCTAGACTATGGGCAACATGGCAGCAGACAATGCAGCAAGTAATAGAATCAACAGTTTACTTGATGCCGGCAGTTTTGTTGAGATTGGTGGAGCAGTAACTGCCAGAACAACTGATTTCAACATGCAGGAAAAAGAAACTCCAGCTGATGGTGTTATCACCGGATATGGAGTGATCGATGGAAATCTGGTGTATGTATACAGCCAGGACGCAACTGTATTAAACGGTGCAATCGGTGAGATGCATGCAAAGAAGATTTCTAATATCTACGATATGGCAATGAAGATGGGAGCACCAGTAATCGGACTGGTAGACTGTGCCGGATTCAGACTTCAGGAAGCTACAGATGCTTTAGAGGCATTTGGAAAGCTTTATCAGAAACAGTCTATGGCTTCTGGCGTGATTCCACAGATCACAGCAATCTTTGGAACATGCGGCGGCGGACTTTCTATCGTACCTGCACTTACTGATTTTACATTTATGGAGACTAAGAACGCAAAACTGTTCACAAATACTCCAAATGCAATCCCGGGAAATGATATTTCAAAATGCGATACATCCTGTGCGAAATTCCAGAGTGAGACAACAGGTCTTATTGACGGAATCGGAACAGAAGAAGAGGTTATTGCTGATATCCGTTCTCTTGTATGCATGTTACCATGCAACAATGAAGAAGATGTTTCTTATGAAGAATGCACTGATGATCTGAACCGTGCTTGTGCAGATCTTGAAAATGCAAAAGAAGATACAGCACTTGCTCTTACAATGATCTCTGATGATAACATTTTCTTTGAAGTGAAAAAAGCATATGCAAAAGATATGGTGACAGGATTCATCAAACTGAATGGAATGACAGTTGGCGCAGTTGCGAACCGTTCTAAAGTATATAACGAAGAAGCAGAAGTGGAAGCAGAATTTGATGGTTCTCTTTCAGCTGACGGAGCTGAAAAAGCAGCAGAGTTTGTTGAGTTCTGTGACGCATTTAACATCCCTGTACTGACACTTACAAATGTAAGCGGATTTACAGCAAGCGAATATGATGAAAAACGTATCGCAAAATCAGCTGCAAAACTTACTTATGCATTCGCTAATGCAACAGTACCAAAGGTAAATGTTGTAATCGGTAAAGCATTCGGAAGTGCTTATGTAACAATGAACAGTAAAGCTACAGGAGCAGACATGGTATATGCATGGCCTACAGCTGAGATCGGAATGATGGATGCAAACCAGGCAGCGAAGATCATGTATGCAGATGCTGATGCAGCAACTATCAAAGAAAAAGCAGCAGAGTACAAGAATCTGCAGTCAAGCCCATTATCAGCAGCTAAGAGAGGATATGTGGATACAATCATCGAAGCAGCAGATACAAGAAAATATGTGATCGGTGCATTTGAAATGTTATTCACAAAAAGAGAGGATCGTCCGGTGAAAAAGCACGGCACGGTTTAGAGAGGTGAGGCAAAGTGAAGAAAAAATTAAGCGTATTACTTTGTGTGCTCGTCGCAATGCTCTGCTTTACCGCTTGTGGAAGTAAGAAAGAAAATCTTCAGTATGATAAATCAACAATTACACAGGCAACAGATTTTCTGATCGAGTATTGCAACAGCGCAGATGCAGATACTATCGAACAGTGGAATAAGATGACTGATTTCCAGATTGAATCTCAGTTAAATCAGGCAGGTGTTCCATTTACAAAAGATAGTTTCCTTGCAGCTTTGGATGCATGGCAGCAGGGTACAAAAGAGTGTGGGGAATATGTAAGCCACGGTGATTACAAATTCGAACCATCCTCTGATGAACTGAAAGTAACGACCAGTGCAAAATTCAAAGACCGTGATGCAGATATTACATTTGTTTTTGATGAGGACCTTTATCTGGACAGTACAACGATCGATGCACATTACAGCATCGGTGAGATCATGGAAAAAGCAGGACTGAATACAATCCTTGGAATGGGTACCGTATTCGTAATCCTGATCTTTATCTCAATTCTGATCTCCCTGTTCAAATACATTCCTGCACTTGAAGAAAAATTCAAGAACAAAGGAAAAGCAGAAGCAAAACAGGAAGCAGCTCCGGCTCCGGCAGCAGTTGCAGCACCTGTAGTAGAAGAAGCATCGAATGATGATGAACTGGCAGCAGTTATTTCCGCAGCGATTGCTGCTTATGAAGCAGAAGCCGGTGGAAGTACAGACGGTTTCGTAGTAAGAAGCATCAAGCGTCGTCCATCAAATAAGTGGCACGCATAATTAATTAGGAGGATGAATTCAATGAAAAATTATACAATCACAGTGAATGGCAATGTATATGATGTAACAGTAGAAGAAAACGGAGCAGGTACAGCACCAGTTGCAAGACCTGCAGCAGCACCGAAGGCAGCTCCTACGGCAGCACCAGCAGCACCAAAGGCAGCACCTGCAGGTGGAGCAGGATCCATCGAAGTAAAAGCCGGAGCAGCAGGAAAGGTATTCAAGATCGAAGCAAATGTAGGTCAGGCTGTAAAGAAGGGTGATGCAGTTGTCATCATCGAGGCTATGAAGATGGAAATCCCAGTTGTAGCACCGGAAGACGGAACCGTTGCAAGCATTGATGTAGCAGTAGGCGATGCAATTGATTCAGGCGCTGTTCTTGCTACATTGAACTAACATCATTTGTATGGTGTTTATCTAACACGACTGGAGGTTAAAAAATGGAATATATAACGACAACATTAGGAAACCTCGTGCATCAGACGGCGTTTTTCAGTCTTACATGGGGCAATGTAGTCATGATCGCGGTTGCATGTGTTTTCCTTTATCTTGCAATCAAGCATGGATTCGAGCCCCTGCTTCTTGTTCCAATCGCATTCGGTATGTTACTGGTTAACATTTATCCGGACATCATGCTTCATGCAGAAGATGCGGCAAATGGAACAGGCGGACTGCTTTACTACTTCTATAAACTGGATGAGTGGTCAATCCTCCCTTCCCTGATCTTCATGGGTGTAGGAGCGATGACAGACTTCGGACCACTGATCGCTAACCCTAAGAGCTTCCTTCTTGGTGCCTCTGCTCAGTTCGGTATCTTTGCAGCATACCTTGGAGCGATGGCTATGGGATTCTCTGACAAAGCGGCAGCAGCGATCTCAATCATTGGTGGAGCTGACGGACCTACCTCTATCTTCCTTGCAGGTAAGTTACAGCAGACAGCATTACTTGGACCAATCGCAGTAGCAGCATATTCTTATATGTCACTGGTGCCGATCATCCAGCCACCGATCATGAAGCTTCTGACAACAGAAAAAGAACGTAAGATTAAGATGGAACAGTTAAGACCTGTTTCCAAGCTTGAGAAGATCTTATTCCCGGTCATCGTTACGATCGTTGTTTGCGTGATCCTTCCTACAACAGCACCACTGGTTGGTATGTTAATGCTTGGTAACCTGTTCCGTGAGTCCGGAGTTGTAAGACAGTTAACAGAGACAGCTTCCAATGCAATGATGTACATCGTAGTTATCCTGCTTGGAACATCCGTAGGAGCAACAACGAGTGCCGAGGCATTCCTTAATATGGATACAATCAAGATCGTAATTCTCGGACTGATTGCGTTCGCATTCGGTACCGCAGCAGGTGTACTGTTCGGTAAACTGATGTGTGTTGCAACACATGGTAAGGTTAATCCACTGATTGGTTCTGCCGGTGTATCTGCAGTTCCAATGGCAGCCAGAGTATCACAGAAGGTTGGAGCTGAAGCAGATCCGACAAACTTCCTTCTGATGCATGCAATGGGACCAAACGTTGCGGGTGTTATCGGTACAGCCGTAGCTGCCGGAACATTCATGGCAATCTTTGGCGTAGGAATTTAAGCGATATATAATTAGGAGGAAATAAAATGGCAGCTATAGAAAAAAAACCTGTAAAGATTACAGAAACGATCCTGCGTGATGCTCATCAGTCTCTGATCGCAACACGTATGACAACAGAGCAGATGCTTCCGATCGTTGATAAAATGGACAAGGTTGGATACCATTCCGTAGAGTGCTGGGGTGGAGCAACATTCGATGCATCTCTTCGTTTCTTAAAAGAGGATCCATGGGAAAGACTTCGTAAATTCCGTGATGGATTCAAAAATACAAAACTTCAGATGTTATTCCGTGGACAGAATATCCTTGGATACCGTCCATATGCTGATGATGTAGTAGAGTACTTTGTACAGAAATCTGCTGCAAACGGAATCGACATCATCCGTATCTTCGACTGCTTAAATGATCTTCGTAACCTGAAGACCGCAGTTAGAGCAGCAAACAAAGAAAAAGTAGAAGCACAGATCGCATTATCTTATACATTGGGTGATGCATATACACTGGATTACTGGGTAGATATTGCCAAGAGAATTCAGGATATGGGTGCAAACTCTATCTGTATCAAAGATATGGCGGGTCTTCTGACACCATATAAGGCAACAGAGCTTGTTGGAGCAATGAAAGAAGCAGTAGATCTTCCAATCCAGCTGCATACACACTACACATCAGGTGTTGCTTCTATGACATACATGAAAGCTGTAGAAGCTGGTGTTGATGTAATCGACACAGCTATGTCACCATTCGCACTTGGTACATCTCAGCCTGCAACAGAAGTTATGGTTGAGACATTCAAGGGAACACCTTATGATACAGGATTTGACCAGAACCTTCTGGCTGAGATCGCTGATTACTTCCGTCCAATCCGTGACGAAGCACTTGACAGTGGACTCTTAAATCCAAAGAACCTTGGTGTTAACATCAAGACTCTTCTGTACCAGGTACCTGGAGGAATGCTTTCTAACCTGACATCTCAGTTAAAAGAGCAGGGGGCTGAAGACAAGTTCTATGATGTACTTGAGGAAGTACCAAGAGTACGTAAAGACCTTGGAGAACCACCACTTGTTACACCTTCATCACAGATTGTTGGAACACAGGCTGTATTCAACGTACTGATGGGAGAACGTTACAAAGTAGCTACAAAAGAGACAAAAGACCTCTTAAGTGGAAAATACGGACAGACAGTAAAACCGATGAATCCAGACGTAATCAAGAAAGTTCTTGGAGACGATCCAGAGATTATCACATGCCGTCCAGCTGACCTGATTCCAGATGAATTAGATACACTCCGCAAAGAATGCGAGAAGTGGATCCAGCAGGATGAAGACGTACTGTCTTACGCACTGTTCCCGCAGGTTGCTGTTGAGTTCTTTAAGTATAGAGAAGCACAGCAGACTAAGGTGGATGCGACAGTAGCGGATACGGAGAATGGAAGTTATCCTGTATAGTTTTGGCGGACGCCAAGTGTAGAAGTGCCTGCTCCAATGCGACTTCGGGTACTTGCAATCCGTAAGCGAAAAAAAGACGGTAAAATAAGAACCGAATACATTCGACGAGAAATCTTGATGATTTCTCATCTCAGGTATTCTTTCGGGATGTGCTTGTGGCACATCCCGAATCTTATTTTACCGTCTTTTTTTCACCAACGGCCTTGCAAAGCACCCTGCGAATGCATTGGAGCAGGCACTTCTACACTTGGCTGTTCGTGAAACTATGCAGGGATGGTAGAGTGAATGTTTTTTGCAGATGTTGGAAAGCCCTCCACGCCTCTCCCGTAACCACACACTCCCGGCACCAATTGACTATTCCCCCACAAAGCTATATAATAAAACTATTGTTTGAAAAAGAGGTACATTGCATGAGCGCAAAGAATGAACTGCTGAAAATGATAGACGAAAAATATCAGAAATTCAGCAAAGGACAGAAAAAATTGGCGGATTTTATCCGTGAGGATTATGATAAGGCGGCTTTTTTGACGGCTGCAAAGATGGGAGAGGAAGTTGGAGTCAGTGAATCGACGGTAGTCCGGTTCGCGACAGCACTTGGATATGATGGTTATCCGGAATTTCAGAGGGCACTTGGGGAATTGGTCCGCATGAAATTGAATTCCATACAGAGAATGGAAGTAACCTATGGAAGAATCAGCCAGGGGGAGATTCTGACATCAGTACTGCACTCAGATATAGAGAAAATCAAGCTTACAATGGAGGCAATTGATCACGAAGCATTTGAAATGGCGGTTGATACCATATTAAAGGCGAAGAGAATCTACGTAATCGGAATCCGGAGCTGTTCGCCACTTGCAAGTTTCTTAAGCTTTTACCTGAATCTGATCTGCGATAATGTGACAGCGGTGAATACGAACAGCTCGAGTGAGATATTTGAACAACTGATCCGTGTCAGTGCAGATGATGTAGTGATTGGAATCAGCTTCCCGAGATATTCGATGCGTACATTAAAAGCTCTGGAATTTGCCAGCAACCGGAAAGCAACGGTCATCACACTTACGGACAGTATACATTCGCCGATGACCCTGTATTCTTCCTGCAATCTGATCGCAAGAAGTGACATGGCATCCATTGTAGACTCTCTGGTAGCGCCGCTCAGCGTGATCAATGCATTGGTGGTTGCATTATGCATGAAGAAGCAAAAAGAAGTAATTACCACGCTTGAGACACTGGAGCAGATATGGGATGAATATCAGGTCTACAGTAAAGATGAACTGAATATGGTTGGTGACAGAGTGGAATTTTCAGAAGATGAGGAAGAAGTGAATGAGTAAAGTAGTAATCATTGGTGGCGGTGCAGCCGGGATGTTTGCATCCATAGCAGCTGCAGAATGCGGACACCAGGTTGAAGTATATGAGAAAAATGAAAAGCTTGGGAAAAAGCTTTTTATAACCGGTAAAGGGCGGTGTAATATCACAAATGCCTGCGACATGGAAGGCCTGTTCGATGCTGTACGGACAAATGTAAAATTTTTATATAGCAGCTTCTATGGCTATACCAATGAACAGGTTATAGAATTCTTTGAAAGGATCGGAGTCCCGACAAAAGTAGAAAGAGGAGACAGAGTGTTCCCGGTATCGGATCATTCATCGGATGTCATATGCGGGCTGGAACGGGAGATGAACCGTCTGGGCGTGAAGGTACATTTGAGAACAGCGGTAAAAAAAGTGGTGGAAAAAGAGGGACATTTTGAAAAGATTGTTCTTGGAGATGACACGGAAGTTTATGCAGACGCATGTATAGTGGCAACCGGCGGTCTTTCTTATCAGTCAACAGGATCTACCGGAGATGGCTTCCGGTTTGCACAGAGTCTTGGTCATACGGTGACAGAATGTATGCCTGCACTGGTACCGATGGAGTGCAAAGAAGACTGGGTAACAGATCTTCAGGGGCTTTCGCTTAGAAATGTCGATGTCACGATTCTGGAAGGCAAAAAGAAATTATACGAAGATTTTGGAGAAATGCTTTTTACACATTATGGAGTGAGCGGACCGTTGATCTTAAGTGCAAGCAGTTATGTCGGAAAGAAACTGAACGCAAAAGAGCTGACGCTTAAAATTGATTTAAAGCCGGCACTTTCGGAAGAACAGCTGGATCACCGCGTGTTAAGGGAGTTTGAAGAAAACCAGAACCGTCAGTTTAAGAATGCAATCCACAAATTATTTCCATCAAAGCTGATTCCGGTTATGATCGGATTAAGCGGCATTGATCCGGAGAAGAAGGTAAATGTGATCACGAAAGAAGAAAGACTTGGATTTGTACGATTGATCAAGGGATTAACAATAACACTTACCGGCCTTAGAGATTATAATGAGGCAATCATCACAAAGGGTGGCATTAAGATCAAAGAAGTAGATCCAGGTACGATGGAGTCAAAGCTTGTGAAAGGGTTACATTTCGCAGGAGAAGTGTTGGATCTGGATGCAGTAACTGGTGGTTTTAATCTACAGATTGCGTGGTCAACAGCGTATGCTGCAGGAACAGGAATTGAATCATAAGAATATAGTGTAAGCAGTTTAAATACTTAAGTATGCAAGAATTAAAAGATAAAAATGAAAGACAAGGAGTAGGAAATCATGGGATATAACGTAGCAATCGACGGACCTGCAGGCGCAGGAAAAAGTACTATCGCAAAACTGGTAGCAAAGGAAAAAGGATACATTTACGTAGACACAGGTGCGATGTACAGAGGGCTTGCGATACATTTCCTTGATAAAGGGATTCAAAAAGGTGAGACAGAAAAGGTAATCGAGGCATGCAAAGATGCAGAGGTTACGATTGCTTATGAGGACGGTGTGCAGCATGTGTATCTGAATGGAAAAGATATTACAGCACGCCTTCGCAATGAAGAGGTTGGTAACATGGCATCTGTGACATCAGCAATTCCGGAAGTGAGAAAGAAACTTCTGGAATTACAGCAGAATCTGGCGAAGACACAGGATGTGATCATGGATGGAAGAGATATCGGAACATGTGTACTTCCGGATGCAGATGTAAAAATCTATCTGACAGCCAGTGTTGAAACAAGAGCAAAAAGACGTTATCAGGAACTTCTGGAAAAAGGAGAACCGTGCAATCTGGAAGAGATTGCGCACGATATTGAAGAACGTGATAACAGAGATATGAATCGTGAGATCGCTCCGTTAAAGCAGGCAGATGATGCAGTGCTGGTCGACAGTTCGGATATGACGATCGAAGAGGTTGTTCAGACGATTGTAGATCTGTGCAGATAAAAATATTCTGAAAGGTCCGGGTAATGAGGAAAAATCTCCGGGATGATGCAGGAATTGCCGGGAAAATCAAGGCAATAAAGATTGGTAACAGGAAGGAACAACATATATGAATGTAGAACTTGCGAAGACAGCGGGCTTTTGTTTTGGTGTGAAACGTGCCGTTGATACAGTGTATGAACAAGTGGAAAAGCACCAGAATGAGAAAATCTTCACTTACGGACCGATTATTCACAATGAAGAAGTGATTAAGGATCTGAGAAGCCATGGTGTGGAAGTGATTCAGGATGAAGAAGAACTCCGGACGGTGGATGCAGATGTAGTTGTAATCCGTTCCCATGGTGTGGCAAAATATATTTATGACATCATGGGTGAAAGAGGAATCGCATGTGTAGATGCGACTTGTCCATTTGTAAAAAAGATTCACAAGATTGTGGCGGAAGAAAGCGAAAAAGGCTCTTATATTATAATTATTGGAAACAGCGAACATCCTGAGGTAGAAGGTATCAAGGGATGGGCAGGTGACCAGGTAAGTGTTATACAGACACCGGAAGATGCAGAACGGTTTGAACTGGTCCGGAAAGAGCAAAAAGTATGTATCGTGGCCCAGACGACATTTAACTACAATAAATTCAAAGAATTAGTTGAAATTATTTCAAAAAAGAGGTATGATATAGTTGTTTTAAATACGATTTGCAATGCGACAAAAGAAAGGCAGACAGAAGCCCGTCAAATTGCAGCGAGAGTAGATGCTATGGTTGTGATAGGTGATAAGCGTAGTTCGAATACTCAGAAGCTATTTGAAATCTGCAAAGAGGAATGTTTGAATACGTACTATATACAGACACTTGACGATTTGGATATTAATCAATTAAGGTCCGTGGAATCAGTAGGTATTACAGCAGGGGCATCCACGCCCAATAAAATAATTGAGGAGGTTCAAAATAATGTCAGAATTAACTTTTGAACAAATGTTGGAAGAGTCTTTTAAGACAATAAGAAATGGAGAGGTTGTAGATGGTACAGTCATCGACGTTAAACCTGATGAAATCATCTTGAATATAGGCTACAAAGCAGACGGTATCATTACAAGAAACGAATATACTAACGAGGCAAATGTTGATCTTACAACAGTTGTATCAGTTGGTGACACAATGAGCGCAAAAGTTCTTAAAGTAAACGACGGAGAAGGACAGGTTCTCCTGACATATAAGAGACTTGCAGCAGAAAAAGGAAACGAAAGATTAAAAGAAGCATTCGAGAATCACGAAGTGTTAAAGGCTCCTGTAACACAGATTCTTGGTGGTGGATTAAGCGTTGTTGTTGATGAAGCAAGAGTATTCATTCCAGCAAGCCTTGTTTCAGACACATATGAAAAAGACCTGAGCAAATATCAGGGACAGGAGATCGAGTTCGTGATCAGCGAGTTCAATCCTAGAAGAAACCGTGTGATCGGTGACAGAAGACAGCTTCTTGTTGCTGAGCGTGCTGAAAAACAGAAAGAATTATTCGAGAAGATCAGCGTAGGTGACAGAATGGAAGGAACTGTAAAGAATGTTACAGATTTCGGAGCATTCATCGACCTCGGTGGAGTAGACGGACTTCTTCATATCTCTGAGATGTCCTGGGGACGTGTTGAGAATCCTAAGAAAGTATTCCAGGTTGGCGATAAAGTAGAAGTTATGATCAAAGACATCCACGATACAAAGATCGCACTCAGCCTGAAATTCCCAGAGTCTAATCCATGGGCTAATGCAGCAGAGAATTATGCAGTTGGAACTGTTATCACAGGTAAAGTTGCAAGAATGACAGATTTTGGTGCATTCGTAGAGCTTGCTCCTGGAGTAGATGCATTACTTCATGTATCACAGATTTCAAGAGCTCATGTTGACAAACCATCTGATGTACTTTCAGTTGGACAGGAGATCACAGCTAAGATTGTAGATCTGAACGAAGCTGAGAAGAAGATCAGCCTGAGCATGAAAGCTTTAGAGCAGCCAGCAGAAGAAGCAGCTGAAGAGACAGATGCTGAATAATATTGAAGCAGAATAATATCAAGTAAGATATAAAAGAAGCAGAAAGGATAGAGGAAAACCTCTATCCTTTCTACGCCTACATCGTTGGTACAACGCACGATTGCTATATATTTTAGTCAGAAAATTGAGTTTTTTGAAATTATATTTATGTTGTGCCGCGAATTTGAGAACCTGCCACCGGCAGGTTTTCTGCGTGTTGTAGGATATAGAGGAAAATTTGTAATTATATGCATTGTTAAAAATGCAACAAGATGTTTCCGAAAATATACACGGAATTCGTCATTTTCTATAGAAAATTGCCTGTAATTCCTGTATATTATATAAAGAGTAAATAGGAAGGAAGGAAAAAAGGATGGCATTGTTAACATTTAAGGGTGGAATTCACCCGGATGACGGCAAGAGCCTGGCTAAAGATAAGGCAATTGTCGAAGTAAAACCTAAGGGCAATCTGGTATATCCGGTATCGCAGCATATCGGTGCTCCGGCGAATCCAGTAGTAGCCGTTGGCGATCATGTTTTAAAAGGCCAGATGATAGCAGAGGCGGGAGGATTTGTATCAGCCCCTATCTATGCATCCGTATCAGGAACTGTAAAAGCTATCGCACCACATCTGAATCCAACAGGAGGAAGAGTGAACAGCATCGTAATTGAAAACGATGGTGAGTACAAAGAAGTAGAATATCCAGCTGTAACTCCGTTGGAAGAGATGAGCAAAGAAGACATTCTGAATGCAATCGGAACCGCAGGAGTTGTTGGAATGGGAGGAGCAGGTTTCCCTACAAAAGTAAAACTGTCTCCAAAAGAGCCAGAAAAGATTGATTACATTATTGCAAACTGTGCAGAATGTGAACCATACATTACAGCTGACTACAGAACAATGATCGAGACACCTGAAAAGCTTGTCGGCGGTATGAAAATCATTCTCCGTCTGTTTGATAATGCAAAAGGTATCTTCGGAGTAGAAGATAACAAACCAGACTGTATTGAAAAGTTAAAAGAACTGACAAAAGATGAGCCACGTATCGAGGTTATGGCACTGAAGACAAAGTATCCTCAGGGTGGTGAGCGTCAGCTGATCTACGCAACCACAGGACGTGCAATTAATTCGACTATGCTTCCGGCAGATGCAGGATGTGTTGTTGACAACGTTGCAACTATGGTAAGTATTTATCAGGCTGTAGTAGAAGGAAAACCTTCTATGGAACGTGTCGTTACAGTAAGTGGAGACGCAGTTGCAGAACCAGGTAACTTCCGTGTGCCATTTGGTATCAACCAGCAGGAACTGGTAGAAGCAGCAGGCGGATTCAAGACAGAGCCTGAGAAATTGATCTCCGGTGGACCGATGATGGGATTCTCTATGTTCTCATTAGACGTACCTGTAACAAAGACTTCTTCATCTATCCTTGGATTTACAAAAGATGAAGTTGCTAAGATGGAGCCATCTGCATGTATCAACTGTGGACGTTGTGTAGAAGCCTGTCCAAGCCGTCTGATCCCATCAAGACTGGCGGATTATGCAGAACACCATGATGAAGAGAAATTTACAAAACATGAAGGAATGGAATGTATGGAATGTGGTTCCTGCAGTTTTGTATGTCCAGCTAAGCGTCCGCTGAAACAGGCAATCGGATCTATGAGAAAGATTGTAATGGCGAACCGCAGAAAGAAAAAATAATACGAGAAAGAAGAAGAGGTGAACAAAAGTGAGTGAGAACAGTTTGAAAATGTCATCTTCACCACATATTCGTTCCAAAGCGACTACCAGTAATATCATGATGCTGGTGGCCATCGCACTTTTGCCGGCATCTGCATTTGGTGTATGGAACTTTGGACTGCCAGCATTCGGAATGCTCGTTACAACAACAGTTGTAGCAGTATTGACAGAATACATATACGAGAAATTGATGCATAAGAAAATTACGATTAATGACTGGAGTGCAGCAGTAACAGGTCTGTTACTTGGACTGAATATGCCTCCTACAGCACCATGGTGGATGGGAGCTATCGGTAGTGTATTTGCAATCCTGATCGTAAAACAGTTATTTGGAGGTCTGGGACAGAACTTCATGAACCCGGCTCTTGGAGCAAGATGTTTCCTGTTACTTTCATTTACAAGCCAGATGACAAGCTTTGTATATGACGGTGTGACAGGTGCAACACCACTGGCTGAGTTAAAGGCTGGTAATGCAGTTAATACAATGGATATGCTGATCGGTAAAATTCCTGGAACAATCGGTGAGACTTCTGTGATCGCAATTGTGATCGGAGCAATCTTCCTGATCCTTATGGGAGTTATTGATCTTAGAATTCCTGGAACATATATCGTTACATTTGTAATCTTTGTCGGAATCTTCGGACATGTTGCAAATCCGGATGTTGGATTCTTTGACCCACAGTATATTACAGCACATCTTTGTGGTGGTGGCCTGATGCTTGGTGCATGGTTCATGGCTACAGACTATGTAACATCTCCAATTACACCAAAGGGACAGTTTGTATATGGTATTATCCTTGGTGTGTTAACAGGTCTGTTCCGTCTGTTTGGCGGCTCAGCAGAAGGAGTTTCTTATGCGATCATCATCAGTAACCTTCTGGTGCCATTGATCGAGAGAGTTACTCTTCCAAAACCATTTGGTAAAGGAGGAGAAAAATAATGAATAAGATTGTTAAGAATACACTGATCCTTACATTGATCACTGTCATTGCCGGATTCTTACTTGGAGCTGTATATGAGATTACAAAAAGCCCGATTGCCCAGGCGCAGGAGACAGCTAAAAAAGAGGCATGGCAGGCAGTATTTTCTGACGTAGACCTAGATGACTTTACTCAGGAAGACGTAGATCAGAAAGCAGCTGATAAAGCAGTTAAAGATATGGGTGTTAATGCGACTGTAGATGAAGTCTGTACAGCAGGTGATGAAGGATATGTCATCACAACAACAGACAAAGACGGATTCGGCGGTAACATCCAGATCACAGTTGGTATTAAGAAAGACGGAACAATTAATGGTGTGTCTATTCTTTCTATCAGCGAGACAGCAGGTCTTGGTATGAAGGCTACAGAGCCTGCATTCTATAACCAGTATGTTGACAAACAGGCTGATAAATTCGTAGTTTCCAAAGACGGCGGCGACGGTGAACAGATTGATGCTTTAAGTGGTGCAACCATTACTTCAAGAGCTGTAACAGGAGCTGTCAATGCAGCACTCGGATATTATCAGAATGCATTTAAATAGGAGGTAGTATATCATGAATAAATGTACTGAAAGAGTATATAACGGTCTGATCAAAGAAAATCCTACCTTCGTTCTGATGTTAGGAATGTGTCCGACCCTGGCGGTAACAACATCCGCTATTAACGGTTTAGGTATGGGACTGTCAACAACAGTCGTACTTGTACTGTCAAATATGTTGATTTCTATGTTACGTAAAGTAATCCCGGATTCTGTCAGAATGCCGGCATTCATCGTAGTCGTAGCATCTTTCGTAACAATTGTACAGTTCCTGTTAGAGGGATTCGTTCCAAGTCTGTATGACTCACTTGGACTTTATATCCCGCTGATCGTTGTTAACTGTATCATCCTTGGACGTGCAGAAAGTTATGCATCTAAGAACCCGGTACTTCCATCTATCTTTGATGGTATTGGTATGGGTCTTGGATTTACATTTGGTCTTACCTGTATCGCTATCGTTCGTGAGTTTATCGGAACTGGAGCAATCTTTGGCGTTCAGATCCTTCCACTTGCAGATGCAGCAGCAGGAAAAGGCGGATATGTGCCAGTAACAATCTTCATCCTGCCTGCAGGAGCTTTCCTTGTTCTTGCATTCCTGGTAGCAGGTATGAACAGACTTAAGAGACACGCAGCACAGAAAGGCAAGAAGATTGCTGATCCACAGGGATGTGGTACAGATTGTGCATCATGCGGCGGATGCGGAAGCAAAGTATTCCCAACAGGGAATGAAGAGTAGGAGGAGTACATAGTATGAAAGAGTTATTGATTATTGCAATTGGTTCAGCTATCGTAAATAACGTTGTACTCAGCCAGTTCCTTGGAATCTGTCCGTTCCTCGGTGTTTCTAAAAAGGTTGAGACTGCAACCGGTATGGGTGGAGCAGTTGTATTCGTTATCACATTATCATCATTCTTTACAGGACTGATCTACAAATTTATTCTGGTCCCACTGGGATTTGAATATCTGCAGACAATCGTATTCATTCTGTTTATCGCAGCTTTGGTACAGTTTGTAGAGATGTTCCTGAAGAAGAGTATGCCATCCCTTTATAATGCACTTGGTGTGTATCTTCCACTTATCACAACAAACTGTGCAGTACTTGGTGTGGCACTTACAAACGTTCAGAAAGAATATTCTATCTTAGAAGGTATTGTCAATGGTATTGGTACATCTGTTGGATTCCTGATCGCGATCGTGATCATGGCTGGTATCCGTGAGAAGATGGAATACAATGATATTTCAGAGTCCTTCCAGGGAACACCAATCGTTCTGATCACAGCTTGTCTGATGGCGATTGCGTTCTGTGGATTCTCAGGATTAATTTAGGAGGGAGCAGACAATGAGTGTTACAGGTATTATTCTTGCGGCAGTTATCGTAGGAGGCACCGGATTATTCATTGGTGTATTCCTCGGAGTTGCTGGTAAGAAATTTGCAGTAGAGGTAGATGAAAGAGAAGAGGCCATTCTTGGCGTACTTCCTGGAAATAACTGCGGTGGCTGTGGTTACGCCGGATGTTCCGGACTTGCAGCAGCAATCGTAAAAGGAGAGGCTGAAGTTGGCGGATGTCCAGTCGGAGGCGCTCCGGTAGCAGCAAAAGTCGGTGAAATCATGGGCGTAGCTGCAGGTGCACAGGTACACGAAGTTGCATTTGTAAAATGTGGCGGAGATTGTGAAAAAGCAAAACAGGAATATGAATATCACGGACTGAGTGACTGTACTATGGTTAACATGATGCAGGATGGTGGACCGAAAGCATGTTCATTTGGATGCCTTGGAGACGGAAGCTGTGTGAAAGCATGTCCATTTGATGCGATTCATATTGTAAATGGCGTAGCAGTTGTAGATAAAGAAGCATGTAAAGCATGTGGAAAATGTGTAGCTGTATGTCCAAAACACCTGATTGAGATCGTACCATATGATCAGAAACATCTGGTACAGTGTAATTCACAGGATAAAGGTAAAGCTGTTATGCAGGCATGTACAGCAGGATGTATCGGATGTAAGATGTGTGAAAAAGCATGTAAGTTCGAAGCTGTTACAGTTGAGAATAACATTGCTCACATTGATTACGAAAAATGTAAAGACTGTGGTGCATGTGCAGTAAAATGTCCTAAGAAAGTTATTCTGTAGAGACAGATTTACAATTATTAAAAAGGTAATTTCGAAAGTATGTATTTCAAAAAGCATTCTGCAAAAAGAATTGCTTAAGAAAGATAACGGAATGAACAAAATATTAAAAAATGGATTTGTATTATTGAAAAATGATATAAAGAATGCAAGATGGGCGATTATGATAATAATCGCCTATTTTGTATTCGGAAATAAAATACTGCACAGTGTATGTCCGCTTACATGGCTTACGGGATTCCCATGTCCGGCATGCGGGCTTACCAGAGCAGGGCTGTGCCTGCTTCGCTTGGATTTTGAAGGTGCGTGGGAGATGCATCCTTTTATATATGTGTTCCTGATTCTGGCATTCATATTTGGATGGAACCGTTATATTCGTCAGAAAAAGAATAGGAATCCAGAGAAGGTAATCTTAATAGTAACGATAATATGGATGCTTGTGTTTTATGTATGGCGTATGTATCGTTTCTATCCCCAAGTGCCGCCGATGACTTATAATCCGGACAATCTTATAAGACTGGCAGCTATTACATTTGGTATTGTAAAGAAGTAAGATGGGTATTATTTCGAAAAAAGGAGAAAAGAGTGACCGTTGCATTTGGCGTTGTAAAATGATAAGATAGGATGGATTACTGACGAAGGAGGAAACAGCCGGTGGATGAATATAATAATAAAAATGTCGATGATATGATAGAGGCAGGTGAAGAAGCGGCTAATGATACACAGCCTGACGAATCAGAAAACAAATTTGCATACCATGACAATCATTATGAAGAGAACCAAAGAAATACACAGGATTATACAGAACAAAATTCCCAGAACGAAACATCCCCAATGGATTTAAAAGACTGGGTGCTGACACTGGTGGTATTGATGATTCCTTGTGTGGGAATTGTAATGTATTTTGTATGGGCCTTCGGAGACAAAGGAAATATCAACCGCAGGAACTTCTGCAGGGCACAGTTGATTATATTTGGAGTGCTGTTGGTTATTTATCTGGTATTTTTCCTGCTGTTTGGATCGGTTTTGACGCGGACGGTGATATATTACTAAATTGCTTTTTATGAAGGTGCGGGTATCCAAAGGGATGAATGAAACATCAAATCCCTTTCGACCGATGCACCTCCTCATCATCCGTAATAAAGATAGCCTCAACCCCATCCATCTCATTGATCAATTTCATCCCTTTTTCATACCCAAGTAAAAAACAAGTCGTACTAAGTGCATCCGCTTCTGTAGAAGAATCGGTGATGATGGATACGCTGTATAGATTGTTGTCACATGGATATCCGGTTTTGGGATCCAGGATGTGGTGATAGAGTTTGCCGTCTTTTTTAAAGTAGCGCTCGTAGATACCGGAGGTAACAACGGTCTGATCTTTTAATTTTACAGAAGTGATAGCCTCGCCGGTTTCGTCAAATGGTTTCTGGATACCGATGTTGTACTTGCTGCCATCCAGTTTTGTGCCGATGACATCGACATTTCCCCCGAGGTTAATGATGGCGTGTCGGACACCCTGGCTTTTTAGATAGGTTTTGACCTGGTCAGCAATATATCCTTTGGCGATGGCACCAAGGTCAATGCCGGCATTGGGATCTGCAAGGGAGACTGTATTCCCATCCAGAGAGATTCCGGTATAATCTACATGACTGACTGCTTCAGCGATAGCTTCGGAAGATGGCACCTCAGGAGATTCTGACTTAAAATCCCAGAGAGAGGAGACTGGCTCAATTGTGATGTCAAAGGCACCATTCGATAATTCACTGTAATGAATCCCTTCCTGGATCAGATCTGCCGTCTCATCGGAAACGGTCACCGGTGCGCCGCCTGCGTGATTTAGTTTATATAGGTCGCTGTCTTCATTGGTAGTAGAAAACATGGTGTCATATTTCTGACAAAGTTTTTTTAGTCCGTTCAGTATATTCTGGTCAGCAGAGTCAAGGATCTGAATCTTGATTACTGTGTCAAAAAGCATGTCGGTATAGGAAAGATCCTGATTTGCCTGAGCGTGTCTGGATACACCGGAACAGCCGGATAAACAGAGTGTAGCGGCTGTGATTAGTGTTAATAATTTTTTACATTTCATAAGAATCCTCGTATTGATTAAATTGTATCAGTTATTTTATACATCATGTAGTATAGCATGAAAAAATGCAGATGAAAACCAAACATATTTTCTTTTTTGTTGAACGGTTGAGGTGGTTGTGCTAGAATAGTACCGAGATGCCAACGGGATGTGCAGAGTTTAATAATCCGATGGCATATTTTTATCCGGGAATGTCAGAGTGTATCTGAAAAATGCATTCATTTTTAAGACACGCTTTCAGATGTTCCTGACTGAAGATAAGGAGAAAATATGAAGAAAAAAGATGGAATTCTTATCCTGCTTATCCTTGTGGTTGCAGCAGCCGCTTACCTGGGACATCAGTTTATCGGTGGAAATGGCGGCAATGTGGTAAAAGTGAAGGTAGATGGGAAGGTGACCGGAACCTATTCACTTGATAAGGATCAGACGATAGAAATTAATGGCGGAACCAATCAGCTTAGAATCAAAAATGGAAAAGCGAAAATGATCGATGCAGATTGTCCGGATCAGCTGTGTGTACATCAGAAAGAAGCATCAAAGAATCATGAAAGCATCATCTGTCTGCCGAATAAGGTTGTAGTAGAAGTGGAAAATGGTGAGACGAGTGAATTTGATGCGGTGGCAAATTAGGAGGAAAATGTGAAGAAGAACAGAGTAGCGTATTTTGGCGTGTTTACGGCACTGGCTTTGATATTCAGTTATGTAGAGACATTGATTCCGATTAATTTCGGAATTCCGGGTGTGAAGCTTGGACTGGCCAATCTGGTGATCGTTATTGCGTTATATAAGATGAAAGTATCCGAGGCATATCTTCTGTCGGTTGTCAGGGTGTTGTTGTCAGGATTTATATTTGGCAATTATTTCAGTATTATTTACAGCCTTGCAGGAGGACTTTTGAGTCTGACAGTGATGGCACTTCTGAAGAAAAAGGGTGGCTTTAGTGTACTGGGAATCAGCGTGGCTGGTGGTGTGTTCCATAATGTGGGACAGCTGATCGTTGCGATGCTGGTAGTAGAGACATTTAGCGTTGGATATTATTTTCCGGTACTTTTGATAGCCGGATTGCTGACAGGACTGTTGATAGGAATTGTTTCGGCAGAAATGTTAAAACGATTAAAGAACATTCAGCTATAAGAAGATTGTGGAAATGCGTAGAAATGGAGCAGATAAGAGAATATGATAGCATATGTACGGGGAATCCTGGAAGGGATGGAGGAAGATCGTATTATTATAGATGTAGGCGGTATCGGATATGGAATCTATATGTCGGGAACTGCCATGGGAAGACTTCCTGGAATTGGAAAAGAAGTAAAAGTGCATACATATATGCACGTAAAAGAAGATCTGATGCAGTTATATGGTTTCCTTACTGCGGACGAGCTTAGAGTGTTTAAGTTCTTGATCGGTGTAAGTGGAATCGGACCAAAGGGCGGTCTTGGCATATTATCAGCACTGACACCGGATGATTTGAGATTTGCGGTTGCATCCAATGATGTAAAGGCAATCCAGGCAGCACCGGGAATCGGGAAGAAGACGGCAGAAAAGCTGATACTGGAATTAAAAGACAAATTAAAGCTTGAAGATGCACTGGAACATGCCGGAGAATCATCCGTGGTATCTTCAGATGGAATAGCAGATGCATCTGCAAATGCAATGACCAGTGAAGCAGTACAGGCACTGGTGGCACTGGGATACGGCAACACAGAAGCGTTAAAGGCAGTGCGTCAGGTAGAAGTTACAGACGGGATGAATGTCGAAGATGTTCTGCGGCAGGCACTCAAATATATGATATAGGTGATGAAGAAGACAGATGAGCAGAAGAATTATCACAACGGAAAATCTGGAAGAAGATATTAAGATTGAAAATCATTTAAGGCCGCAGCTCCTGGATGATTATATTGGACAGGAAAAGGCGAAAGAAACATTAAAAATATATATTGAAGCGGCAAAGGCGCGTAATGAAGCACTGGATCATGTGCTGTTTTATGGTCCGCCGGGACTTGGAAAGACGACACTTGCCGGAATTATTGCAAATGAAATGAATGTAAATATCAAGATCACATCGGGTCCTGCAATCGAGAAACCAGGAGAGATGGCAGCGATTCTTAATAATCTGCAGGAAGGAGATGTCCTTTTTGTAGATGAGATCCATCGTCTGAACCGTCAGGTAGAAGAGGTCTTGTATCCGGCAATGGAAGATTATGCGATTGACATTATGATCGGAAAAGGTGCATCAGCAAGATCGATCCGTCTGGATCTTCCGAAGTTTACACTGGTAGGAGCAACCACCAGGGCAGGGATGCTGACAGCACCGCTAAGAGACCGCTTTGGAGTGGTAAACCGTCTGGAATTCTATACCATCGAAGAACTGAAGACGATTATCATGCGGTCGGCGAAAGTACTGGAAGTAGGCATTGATGAAAAGGGTGCCTATGCGCTGGCACGAAGATCCAGAGGGACACCGCGTCTTGCAAACAGGCTTTTGAAGCGCGTAAGAGATTTTGCACAGGTTAAATATGACGGGTATATCACAGAAGACGTTGCCAATTATGCGCTGGATCTTCTGGACGTTGATAAAGAAGGACTGGATCAGACAGACAGGGGACTCCTTCTTACAATGATTGAAAAATTCCAGGGAGGACCGGTGGGGCTGGATACTTTAGCGGCTGCGATCGGAGAAGATTCCGGTACGATCGAAGATGTATATGAACCATACCTGATCAAGAATGGATTCATACAGCGGACACCAAGAGGACGTGTCGTGACAGATGCGGCATATGCACATCTGGGAATTAGTTTGTAATCAGATTGTTACTGTTCACGGGTATGAATTTTCTGAACTGAAAATTTCGTATGATGCAGCAGTGGATGTGGATTTTGTCGATTTCTCATGAAAATGAATAAAAGAGGTTGGTTTTTCTTACAGATTAGTTTATAATAGTTATCAGAAATTATGAAAGTTCGAGGAGGCTTCTTATGGCATCATCAAAAAACTATACAGAAGTATTAATAGGAGGCAAGGTATTTACCTTAAGCGGATTTGAAAGTGAAGATTATCTGCAGAAGGTTTCCACATATCTGAACCATAAGCTGGATGAGTGTACCAGCAGTGAGGGATACCGCAAGCAAAGTGCGGAGACCAGAAGTATTTTACTTGCACTGAATATTGCAGACGATTACTTCAAAGCAAAGAAACAGGGCGGTACACTGGAAAGTGATATCGAAGCAAAAGATAAAGAAATGTATGACTTAAAGCATGAACTGATATCCGTTCAGATTAAGTTGGAAAATGCAGAAAAAGCGATGGACAAACTGAAGGAAGAGAACAAAGAACTTCAGATGAAGATCGTGCAGCTGGAAACAGAGATTAAAAATAATAATAAAAACTAGGCTGTCATATGACAGCCTTTTTTACAATACAGGATAGGTAAGATATGTATGGCAGGATTCCCTGCATATACAGGACAAATATAAAGGAAGTATGGATAGACAAATATGGAGAAAAATGTAGAGATACTGGCACCGGCAGGATCGATGGAGAGTCTGCATGCAGCCATTGCCGGGGGCGCAGATGCGGTGTACCTTGGCGGGACAAAATTTGGCGCAAGAGCTTATGCGAAGAACCTGTCTGAGGAAGATCTGATCGAAGCAATTGAGTATGTGCATATACATGGAAGAAAGATTTACATGACGGTTAATACACTTTTAAAAGACCGGGAAATGGATGAATTATATGATTATCTTCTTCCATATTATAAAGCCGGACTGGATGGTGTGATCGTACAGGATATCGGAGCAATCAGCTACATCAGAGAGTATTTCCCGGAGATGCCGGTTCATGTAAGCACCCAGATGACGATTACCAATACGCTGGGAGCAGAATATTTAAAACGATACGGAATCACAAGAGTCGTACCGGCCCGTGAATTATCACTGGAAGAGATCGAAGAGATGAAAAAGACAACCGGACTTGAGATGGAATGTTTTGTGCATGGTGCGCTTTGCTACTGTTATTCCGGTCAATGTCTGTTAAGCAGTATGATCGGGGGCAGAAGCGGAAACCGTGGACAGTGTGCCCAGCCGTGCAGACTGCCTTACCAGGTGAATGAGAAAAAAGCGGTGGATATCATGAGCCTGAAGGACCTGTGTACGATCGATATCCTGCCGGAGCTTATCGATGCAGGGATTGATTCATTCAAGATCGAAGGCAGAATGAAACAGCCGGAATATGTATATACAGTCGTACGCATGTACCGCAAATATGCAGATCTGTATCTGGATATAGTAAAAAACGGAAAGAAAAAATCAGCATATCATGTATCAGAAGCGGATAAAAAAGAGCTTATGGCGACGTATCAGAGAAGAGGCTATTGTGAAGGATATTATCATCAGCACAATGGAAAGAATATGGTTTCTTTAAAACGTCCGCAGGCAGATAAAAAGGACGGAAAAGAAGAAAATACATGGCAGGATATAAAAGTACAAGAAAAAATTAATGGGAAGTTAATACTTTCTGTGGGTGAATGTGCTAAACTGACAATAGCATTTCAGAATATTACCGTGGAATGTACCGGGCAGGAAGTACAGGCGGCAAAGAATCAGCCGTTAGATCCGGTCCGTATTGAAAAACAGATGAGAAAAACAGGAAATACAGAATTCACCTTTGATCATCTGGATATCCAGACACGGGGAAATGTCTTCATGCCGATGCAGGCTTTAAATGAACTTAGGCGGTATGGACTGGAAAAGTTAGAAGAAAAGATCCAGGAACAATACCGGAGAGATGAGTATAAAAAAGATAATACAGAAGAATGCAGCACAGTCTGTCAGAAGTCAGAAGTGTATGAGATAAAAGACTTAGAACCAGAATTTCGAGACAATGATTCAGACTTTGAAAATCAGCAGGCACAGCAAAAGGCAGCATTCATAACGGCATATGTCCAGACCTCAGCACAGCTGGAAGCGGCAATTGCTTCGGGAATCCGTTGTATTTACCTGGAGGAACAGGTGGCGTTTGAACGGCGAGAAGGGATTCAGTATTTTCTGGCTATGCCATATATTTTCAGAGAAAAGACAATAAAAAGATATGAAAAAATCTATGACCAGATAGAGGAAAAATATGACGGAGTTCTGATCCGCAACTGGGAATCCTATGAGTGGCTTGAGCGTCATCAGTACCAGAAAGAAATCCGAAGCGATTATAATGTATATATCTTTAACCGCAGTGCGAAAGAAGAGGTGCTGGGGCGGAAGATACAGATGGCAACGGCATCGGTAGAGCTTAATAGCCGGGAACTGGAAAGACTTGGATTGGACCGGCAGACACTGATTGTATATGGATACCAGCCGGTGATGATCAGTGCAGGCTGTATTCAGAAAACGGCAGAAAAATGCGACGGAAAAGGCGGCATTATAACACTGACCGACCGGTATCAGAAAAAATTTACAGTAAAAAGAAACTGTAGGGACTGTTATAATGTAATGTATAACACAGCACCACTTTTTCTGGCGGACCGGGCTTCTGAGATAGAAGATTTACATCCAGAGCAGATCCGTCTGGACTTTACAGAAGAAAGTGCATCCCAGGTAAAAGAAATCATAACGATTTATAATCAGGCATTTATAAAACATCAGGACGTAGAGCCGCTGAATTCAGACTATACAAGAGGACATTTTAAACGAGGAGTAAAGTAGGTGACGAATTGTTAAATATAATTGTACAGCTGTCAAAATATCTGATGATCGTACTGATCATAATGTATACGTACCTTTGTTTCAGTATTTTTGGATATTATGACCCGGATAAAAAGGACAGGTGTCTGAAAAAACAGAATGTATTAATGTTTGTGATGCACCTGACCGCATTTCTTGTGATGTTTCTGGTGAAACTGGACATCAAGATTCTTGCATTATACCTGATGCAGGTGACATTGCTTGGCGGAACGATCGTATTGTATATGTTCATTTATCCAAGAGTGTCGAGACTTGTTGTAAATAATATGTGTATGTTACTCAGTATTGGGTTTATCATGATTACAAGACTCAATTATGATAAAGCAGCAAAACAGTATCTGATCGCAGCGGGAGGACTGGTGCTTTGCATGGTAATCCCGGTGATCATAAGAAAGTTTAAGCTGTTATCCGAATGGAGAATTTTCTACGGGGTGCTGGGAATCGTATCACTGGCTGCGGTTGTCGTGGTCGGAAAAGTTTCAAATGGAGCGATGCTTGGATTTACTGTGGCAGGTATTAACATCCAGCCATCGGAGCTTGTAAAGATTGTATTCGTATTTTTTGTGGCATCAAGCTTCAAGCGGTCTACGGAATTCCGGGATCTTGTCATTACCACGGTTGTGGCGGCATTTCATGTACTGATCCTGGTTATATCCAAGGATCTTGGTGCTGCGCTGATCATTTTTGTGGTATACCTGGTCATGTTGTATGTGGCAACGCATCAGCCGCTTTATATTCTTGCCGGATTAGGAGCGGGAAGTGTCGGTGCATTTGCTGCATATCACCTTTTTACACATGTTAAGACGAGGGTAAATGTATGGAAAGATCCGTTTGGAACCTATAATAACGGTGGATACCAGGTGGCACAGTCACTGTTTGCCATCGGAACCGGTGGATGGTTTGGTGTAGGCCTTTATCAGGGACAGCCGGATACCATACCGGTATCGGCAGAGGACTTCATATTTTCAGCGATTTCTGAAGAAATGGGACTGATTTATGGAATGTGTCTGATCCTGATCTGTGTCAGCTGTTATGTAATGTTTTTAAATATTGCAATGCAGCTTCGCAGTATGTTTTATAAGATGGTAGCACTCGGGCTTGGTACCTGTTATATCTTTCAGGTGTTTTTAACCATTGGCGGTGCTACGAAATTCATCCCGTCGACGGGAGTTACACTTCCGCTGGTAAGTTATGGCGGAAGTTCGCTGATCAGTACGCTGATCATGTTTGCAATTATCCAGGGACTTTATATATTAAGAGAAGACGAGGAAGAGGATATTGAAAGAAAGAAGAAGGAAAGGCTACGAGCAAAGAGAAGCGGACAAGAGATGGAGAAGAGATATCGAGATGCAGTATATGAGCCGGGAAGAGAGAAAAGAAGCGAAACGGCTGGAAAAGAAAAAGAAAAAGGCCAAGCGCGCCAGAAACAAAGAATTCGCTAGGGTAACCTATGTATTTGTGGCACTTTTTCTGGTCATGCTCGGTTATATCACATATTTTCAGGTAAAGAAAAGCCAGGAAGTAATCCGGAGTCCGTATAATGCCAGACAGAATTCGAATGAAAAACAGATCACCAGAGGAAAGATACTGGATAAGAACGGCAATGTGCTTGCAAAGACGGATACGGCATCAGACGGAACACAGACAAGAGATTATCCGTATGGTAATGTATTTGCACATGTAGTCGGTTACAGTGCGCAGGGAAAATCCGGAATCGAATCTCTGGAAAATACTGAACTGATGAATTCAGATGAAAATTTCCTGATTAAATTAAAGAATCAGCTTCAGGATAAGAAAAATGTAGGAAATACAGTCATTACTACACTGGATGCAGACCTGCAGCAGGCTGCATATCAGGCACTTGGGGATAACAGAGGCGCGGTAGTCGTTATGGATCCAAAGACCGGTAAAATACTGGCGATGGTATCAAAGCCTGATTTTGATCCAAATATAGTGGTGGCAGACTGGGATACTTTAAGTTCAAGTGGAGACAGTGTGCTTTTGAACCGTGCAACACAGGGGCAGTATGCACCCGGATCGACATTTAAGGTTGTGACGACACTGGAATACATGCGGGAAAATCCGGACTATGCATCGTATTCTTATAATTGCAGGGGTTCTATTGAACGTGACGGAATCCGTATTCATTGTTACAACGGACATGTCCATGGACAGGTAGATCTGCAGGACAGTCTTGCCTATTCCTGCAACGCATCATTTTCGAATATCGGACTGTCGCTGGATCCTTCCAAGTTCAAAAATACGGCAGAGGATGTGCTGTTTGATTCCAAGCTTCCAAGTGATCTTCCGTATAGTAAGAGCAGTTTTACATTAGATTCGTCTGCAGGAAATGGTACGAAGATGATGACTGCTATGGGACAGGGAGAGACTCAGGTGACACCATATCATATGGCACTGATCACAGCCGCAATCGCTAATGACGGAACCCTGATGAAGCCGTATCTGATCGATAAAGTAACGAATGCATCAGGAACAGTCATGAAAGAAAGTAAACCGGAAGAATACAAAGAGCTGATGACGGCAGATGAGGCAGGACAGCTGAAAGCATATATGAAGAGTGTCGTAGATTATGGTACAGCATCTGTATTAAGCGGACAGAGCTATACCGCAGCCGGGAAGACCGGAACAGCAGAATATAGTTCTGACAAAGAAAAAGATCACTCCTGGTTTATCGGTATGTCCAATGTAGAAGATCCGGAACTTGTTGTAAGTATTATTATCGAATCCTCAGATGGTAATGCAAAGGCGGTAAACGTCGCAAAAGAGATCTTTGATTCATATTATAACCAGTAGATGTATAGAAGGACGGGAAGTATGCAATATTATAAGTATCTGTATCTGGCAGAAGGACTGGAAAAGAAAAGAGAAAAACTGATCCGCAAATTAGACGCAGGGAAGCTTACACTGGATATACATGTGATCACGCTTGCGGTAAATGAAAAGAACCAGCTGGAGATTTATAATACGATACAGTTTAAGCAGCCGTCATTTCCATACAGCGAGCTGTTCGTGGTAGGAATTGCCAGAGGATATGAGGAAGCGGTGGAACTGGTAGAACGTATTGTCACAGAAGTGTATGAAAAGACGGGTACGTGTAATATACGGTCTTATATTTTAGAAAAAGAACAGGGAAGGTAAGATGTTACATATTCTATTGATCATATTGAAAATCATAGGGATCATCATTGCAGTCATCCTGGGACTGCTGATCCTTCTGCTGGTCGTTGTGCTATGTACCCCGGTGAGATACCGGTTAGAAGGAACACTGGATAAAGAGTGGAGAAAAAGCCAGGGAAGGGCCTGCGTTACATGGCTTTTGCATCTGGTGAGGATAGATGTGGCATATGAAGGGCAGTCACTTAGATGGAAGATCAGGATTGCATGGAAGACGCTGGGAAGCGAGAAGGAAAAGGAGAAAGTCTATGAAGAAAATCAGGACGATAAACATGAAAAGCCTCATGAAGAAAAGCATGAGGAAGCTGGAAAAGCGGAATGCGAAAAAACTGCAGAAGTTTCTGAAGAGACACGACCTGAAAAAATTAGAGAAGAAGCTTGTGAAACTGCAGAAAGAGAGAAGAAAGCAGAGATTCATGAAGAGCCTTCGAAACTTGCTGAACCTGAAAAACTGGAAGAAAAAGATAAAGAGAAAAAGAAGAGTTCTGAAGATGAAAAAGAACATCAGACGGATTCTGAAAAGACAGCCGGAAAGAAGATGGATCCCGATCGGAAACAGATAGAAACAGATGAAGCGGCTGAAGGCAGTAAAGAAAAAGCAGGTATATTTTCTAAGATCAAATGTACAATCAGGAGTATCTGTGATAAGATAAAACACATAATCAGTAAAGTGACAAGTACGGCAGAGAGTGTGTCAGATACCAAAGACCGGATCATAAAAGAACTGGAAGACCCGGCTCATCAGAAAGCATTTACAAAAGTAAAAAAAGAGCTTGGAAAGCTTCTTAGAAGGTGGAAACCGAAGACTTTAAAAGGTGCAGTGCATTTTGGATTTGAAGATCCTTATCACACCGGACAGGTACTGGCGCTGCTTAGTATGATCTATCCATTTCTGGGTGGTAATCTGTCGGTAGATCCGGATTTTGAACAGAGAATCCTGGAAGGGAAACTTAAGATTGCAGGAAAGATTGCGATCATACCTCTGGTGTGCTTTTTGTGGAATCTGATCTGGTGCAAAGCGGTCAGACAGACGTATCATGATATCCGTAATTTTGATCTGTCGGAAAAGTGATAAGAACAGGTACAGGATCAAGATAGATAATAAGAGATAGATATTTCATAGAAGAAAAAGTTCCAACAGATAGTAATTTGAAAATACTGGATCATAAATGGAAAAAATATAGGAGGAGAGCAGATGGCAGATAATAATTTTAAAGGAACAGTAGAAGCACTGTTCCACGGTATGGACGGAGTAGTGTCATCCAAAACAGTAGTAGGAGATGCGATTCATATAGGCGATACGATCATTCTTCCGCTGGTAGATGTATCATTTGCAGTAGGAGCAGGTGCATTCAATGCGGATAAAAAAGAAAAAGGAGCCGGAGGAATCGGAGGAAAGATGACACCGAGTGCGGTTCTGGTTATTCAGAACGGACATACGAAGCTTGTCAATATTAAAAACCAGGATACGGTTACCAAACTTTTAGATATGATTCCGGATGTTATGGATCGTTTTACATCCAGAAAAGAAGATGATGTCACAGAAGAGGATGTGAATAAGATCCTGGATGAAGCAGAAAAGTAGGTATACTCTGCTTCTGTGATACATAGACTATACAAAAAAAGCAGGTGTCACCGGTGAAAAGGATTATAGGCTTTGCTTTATTCTGGGTGGCGGTGGGAATGATTCTTTCATTGCTTTTGCCGAATTTATTTTCGGAAATTCTATGTATTATTTTGTGCGTAACGGTAGGATATTGTATGTTTTACTGTGGAAATTAGATAGAGAATAAAAAAATCCGAAATAAGTCTTGCAATTTCAATATTATTCTGCTAGAATAACTATTGTTGCGAGTTCGGACAAAGAACTTATTATGAGCGTTAGGAGGTGCAGTCATGGCAAAATGTGCTATTTGTGAAAAGGGTGCTCACTTTGGAAACAACGTAAGCCACTCTCATAGAAAATCACCAAAGATGTGGAAATCAAATGTAAAATCTGTTCGCGTGAAAACAGAAAACGGAGCTACAAAGAAGATGTATGTTTGTACTTCTTGTTTGAAATCAGGAAAAGTTGAGCGTGCATAAGATGTATTGAAACTCAGATTTCGCTGTGTGGAATCTGGGTTTTTTTGCGCAATAAAAAGTATTGTAAATAAAACTGGAACAGAGTATAATAAAATATATTATGTTTTGATTTAGATAGATTATAAAGAAGTGGAGGTTTTTGCTATGAAAGGATGTATGAGTACAGATTTGGGAATTATTACGATTGATCCTGAAGTAATCGCAAAATATGCAGGAACAGTAGCCGTTGAATGCTTTGGTATTGTTGGAATGGCGGCTGTAAATATGAAAGATGGACTGGTTCATCTTCTGAAAAAGGAAAGCCTGACAAGAGGAATCCATGTAAATATAAGTGACGACAACCATATCAGTATTGACTTCCACATTATTGTGGCATACGGTGTAAGTATTTCAGCTGTAACAGATAACCTGATCAGTGATGTAAAGTACAGAGTGGAAGAATTTTCCGGTATGCAGGTAGATAAGATTAACGTCTATATCGAAGGCGTAAGAGTCATTGATTAGTTTGTGGATTTAAGGAGGAACGTAAGAAGTGGCTACGAAGACGATAAATGTGGACGTGCTTGCAAAGATGTTTCTTGCAGGTGCTCAGAACATTGAAGCGAAAAAGGACTATATTAACGAACTGAATGTATTCCCGGTACCAGATGGGGATACAGGAACCAATATGTCTATGACAATTATGGCAGCAGCAAAAGAAGTAACAGCGCTTGATAAGCCGGAGATGAAAGATCTTGCAAAGGCGATTTCATCCGGTTCCCTTCGTGGGGCAAGAGGTAACTCCGGAGTTATCCTTTCCCAGCTTTTAAGAGGATTTACAAAAGCGATCAAGGAAGAAAAAGAGATTGATGTGCTGACACTTGCTACAGCTTGTCAGAGAGCCAGAGATACAGCTTATAAGGCTGTTATGAAGCCAAAAGAAGGAACAATCCTTACAGTGGCAAGCGGAATTGCAACTAAGGCAGCAGAGATGGCAGAAGAGACGGATGATCTGGAAGAGTTTATTCCGGCGGTCATCGATCATGCACAGGAAGTACTGAATCAGACACCGGAGATGCTTCCGGTCTTAAAAGAAGCCGGTGTGGTAGATTCCGGCGGACAGGGTCTCTTAGAAGTGATCAAGGGAGGATATGATGCTTTCCTTGGAAAAGAGATTGATTACAGTGCAATTAAGCCAAGTACAGGCGTAGCGGTCACTAAGGTGAATACAGAAGATACTGCAGATATCAAATTCGGATACTGTACAGAATTCATCATTCTGACAGAAAAAGAATTCACAGAAGATGATGAGCATGAATTCAAGAAATTCTTAAGTTCGATCGGAGATTCGATCGTATGCGTTGCAGATGATGATGTTGTGAAGATTCATGTACACACGAATGATCCAGGTCTTGCAATCCAGAGAGCACTGACTTATGGACAGCTCTCTAAGATGAAGATTGATAACATGCGTGAAGAACATCAGGAAAAACTGATCCGTGATGCTGAAAAAGTAGCAGAGCAGCAGGCAAAAGAAGAAGCTGCATATGAAGAAAAGAAATCAGCAGAGCCAAGAAAAGCAATGGGATTCATCGCAGTTTCTATCGGAGCTGGTATGAATGAAATCTTCAAGGAGCTGGGTGCTGATTATATCATCGAAGGCGGACAGACCATGAATCCAAGTACAGAGGATATGCTCAATGCCATCGATCAGGTAAATGCGGACACTGTATTTATTCTTCCAAATAATAAGAACATTGTTCTGGCAGCAAACCAGGCAAAATCACTGGTAGAAGATAAAGAAATCATCGTCATTCCTACAAAGACAGTTCCACAGGGAATTACAGCAATCATTAACTTCATGCCGGACGCAGATGCCAAGACAAACGAAGAAACAATGCTGGAAGAGATTAAGAACGTAAAGACCGGACAGGTAACTTACGCGGTCAGAGATACACACATCGATGACAAAGAAATCCATGAAGGAGATATCATGGGTATCGGTGACAGCGGAATTCTTGCAGTCGGCAAAGAACTGGAAGAGACAACAAAGGAACTGATCGCCAATCTGGTAGATGAGGATTCAGAACTGATCAGTATCTACTACGGTGAAGAAGTATCAGAAGAAGATGCTGAGAAATTCACAGAAGAAATCTCAGAACTGTATCCGGATGTAGATGTGGATATTCAGTTTGGCGGACAGCCGATTTATTATTATGTTCTTGCTGTAGAGTAAGCGGTGTATACCAAAGTATGCAAGAAAAGTTGCCAGTGGCAAGTTTTCTGTATAGAATAATAAATGAACAAAATCTGTCCCGATTTATGATTGGGGCAGATATGTATAGAACCGAATTTGTATATCGGAAATGATGATATTTCTGGTATATAAATTCGGTTCTCTGTATACATGAAGTATAAGTAATTTTGCAATATGAGATTGTATTTATATGATGGGAGAAGTAAGAATCGTATGATAGAAAAGACAGACATCGGAGACTTAAAAGGAGTCGGAGAGAAGACGAAAAAGCTCTTTGAAAAGATCAATATTCATACCGTAGGCGACCTGATCCGTTATTATCCGCACGGATATGACGTGTATGAGGAGGCAGTGCCTGTCAGTGAACTGGAGGAGGATATGATCCAGACGGTTACAGGTGCAATCTACGGGCGTGTGCAGGTATCCGGAAGCAGCCGGATGCAGGTGACGACACTTCATGTAAAAGATATTACCGGCACATTAAAGGTGATCTGGTTTAGGATGCCGTTTCTTAGAAATACATTATCCGGCGGAGGTGTAATCACTCTGCGTGGAAGAGTCGTTCGGAAGAAAACGGGCGATCTGGTCATGGAACATCCGGAAATATTTTACCCTTCCGCAAAATACGAGGAGAAGCTTAACACATTACAACCTGTATACGGTCTGACGGCAGGCTTATCCAACAATATGGTTATGAAGTCCATGAAGCAGGCGCTGGACGGTCTGGATCTTACAAAAGAGATACTGCCGGATTCTCTGCGCTTAAGATATGGTCTGGCAGAATATAATTATGCAGTGAGGGGAATACATTTCCCTGAGGATAAAGAAGTCTTTTACCATGCAAGAGAACGCTTGGTATTCGAAGAATTCCTGGAATTCATTCTGTCGATCCGGCGGCTGAAAGAAAAGAATGACCGTCTGGCTAACAATTATCCGATGCAGCTCCGTCCGGAAGTACAGGCATTTCTGGAAGGATTACCGTTTGAACTGACCGGTGCACAGAAAAAAGTCTGGAAAGAAATTGAGAAAGATCTGGGATCAGACAGGACAATGTCAAGGCTGGTACAGGGAGATGTAGGTTCCGGTAAGACAATCGTCGCAGTGCTGGCACTTATGAATGCTGCATTCAACGGCTATCAGGGAGCCATGATGGCACCGACAGAAGTACTTGCAAGACAGCATTATGAAAATATCACGAAGATGTTCGAAGATTACGATATTCCGGTCAAAGTAGAACTTTTGACCGGTTCTATGACGGCAAAAGAAAAACGCAGGGCGTATGACCGTATTGAATGTGGACTTGCAAAAATTATCATTGGAACGCATGCATTGATCCAAGGGGCCGTCAGCTATGATAATCTGGGACTCGTGATTACCGACGAGCAGCACAGATTCGGAGTAAAGCAGAGAGAAACATTTGCATTAAAAGGCGGTGAGCCGCATGTGCTGGTTATGAGTGCGACGCCGATTCCACGAACGCTTGCCATTATCTTATATGGTGACCTGGATATCTCTGTGATCGATGAACTTCCGGCGAACCGTCTTCCGATTAAAAATTGTGTCGTGGATACAAGTTACCGGAACACAGCGTATAATTTTATGAAAAAGCAGATTGCCGAAGGCCGCCAGTGTTATGTGATCTGCCCGATGGTTGAAGAAAGTGAGACGATGGAAGCAGAAAACGTTACGGATTATACGGTGGCTCTGCAGGAAGAGATGGGGGATCAGATACAGGTTGCGTGTCTGCATGGCAAGATGAAACAGGTGCAAAAAGACGACATCATGGACCGGTTCGGGAAAAATGAGATCCAGATCCTGGTATCTACAACGGTTATTGAAGTCGGTATCGATGTGCCAAATGCAACCGTCATGATGATTGAGAATGCAGAGCGCTTTGGTCTTGCACAGCTGCATCAGCTAAGAGGCCGTGTGGGACGTGGAAAATACCAGTCGTATTGTATCTTCATGAGTGCTTCGAAGTCAAAAGAGACAAAAGAACGTCTGGATATTCTGAATCATTCGAATGACGGATTCAAGATTGCAAGCGAGGACTTAAGACTCCGTGGTCCGGGAGACCTTTTCGGTATCCGCCAGAGCGGTCTTATGAACTTTAGGCTCGGAGATGTCTATCAGGATGCCAAGATCCTTCAGATGGCAAATGAAGCGGCAGACCAGCTGACCACAGAAGATGAAGAATGGATCCGGAAACTGCCGAATTATGAAAGTGCAGCAGCGGTAGTTATATAAAAATTCATATGTAAAATCTGGTTATATTTTTGCTGCCCGGGGAAGCGGTAAGTATAAAATATTGTAGAAAGAAAGTATAAAAGAATCGACACATGACAGTCTTTTGATAAATGTCATGTGTCGATGTTTTTTTTGATTCGAAATTGAACTCAATGTTGCTTTAGATACGGTATTTCAAGAAACCTTTTGTCTTGAAATGCATCTGTAAGATACTGGTTATTTACCAGCCATCTGTTTTTCCTGCTGTTCGATCATTTTCTTAACCATATAGCCGCCGACAGATCCGTTCTGTCTGGATGTCAGGTCGCCATTATAACCGTCTGATAATGGAACACCCAGTTCACTTGCCACCTCATACTTGAATTTGTCTAATGCACCCTTTGCTTCTGGTACTGCTGCTTTGTTTGATGAACGATTTGCCATTTTTATACTCCTCCTTTTTGTAACTTCTGTAACTTTTTCCTTGTTGTTACATCCATAGTATGTGGAGAAATATATTTTTTACACTAGAAGTGTTTTCATAATCTGGAAGATTTTTCTGATGAAAAAATGCTTTTCGGATGTATGTTGTTTGCAGGATCTATATTGCTGCTCTGATCAGCTATGCTGTTATTCGTCCCAGCCTTCGTAGAAACGGATATTCATAGAAATATTACGAACGATCTCGCCTTCTTTTACTTCGATGTCTTCAATATCGGATACGTAAGGGATTAAAGGGTCGTCTTCAGAAAGCTCCAGTGTGATCCAGTCACGAGCTGCTTCGTTGGCACTTTCAATAGCATCATCTAAAGTCTCACCTTCACCATAACAACATTCCAGATCTGGGAAATATCCTTTATAATGACCATCCTCTGTTTTGTGAAATACTGCAGGGTATATAAATTTCATAATTCGTCATCCTTTCAAAATTGTTCCTGTCTATTATATGATTTTTGGCGGGGGAAAACAATAGCGTTACGGAATAATGTACAATTTTATTCCGTACATTTTATTAGAGAATGGAATAATGCACAATTACTCCGAGTAAGATAATAATAATCGAAAAGATATCAGCGAGGAACCAGAAACGATGCGGTATAGACGAGGTATCAGTGCAATCTTAATGTGCTTTGTGCTTTTTTTACAACCAGTGTATGCAGTTCCGATGGAAGAGAACGAATCAGGGAATTCACAAGAAAATAGTACGGAAAGTAAGAAAAATGAACAAGAACAGATCAGTGCACCATCCGCTATTCTTATGGAAGCATCGACTGGACAGATTATATATGAGAAAAATCCGGATGAAAAATTACCGCCGGCAAGCGTAACGAAAGTTATGACATTGCTGCTAATATTTGATGCACTGAAAAACGGACAGATCAAGTTAGAAGACGAAGTGACAACATCCGAATATGCAGCATCCATGGGCGGTTCACAGGTATTTCTGGAGCCTGGGGAGACGCAGACGGTAAACACACTGATCAAATGTATCTCTGTAGCCAGTGCGAATGATGCCTGTGTAACAATGGCCGAGTATATCTGTGGAAATGAAGAAGAATTTGTCAAAAAGATGAATCAACGTGCAAAAAATCTTGGCATGAAGAATACGCATTTTGCAAACTGTAATGGTCTGGATGCGGATGGTCATCTGACAACAGCAAGAGACATTTCGTTGATGTCTAGAGAACTGATCACTACATATCCAAAAATCTTTGATTACTGTAATATCTGGATGGAAAATATCACGCACAAAACGAAAAAAGGAGAGTCAGAATTTGGACTCACCAATACAAACAAACTGATCCGCCAATACGAATATGCAACAGGGTTAAAGACAGGATCTACAAGTAAAGCCAAGTTCTGCGTATCCGCAACCGGAAGGAAAGATGATATCGACCTGATTGCCGTGATCATGGCAGCAGATGACAGCAAAGCCAGAGTCAGAGATGCCATTACATTATTGAATTACGGATTTGGAAAATGTCAGAAATACGAAGAAAAAAACAAAAAGCAGATACCGCCGGCTAAGGTAAAAGGAGGCGCAGAAAGGCAGGTAAACGTGCAGCAAAAAGACATCTTCAGATACGTAGACACAAAAGGCGCAGACCTGACCAAAATAAAAAGAAAAACCAGGATGCAATCAGATATAAAAGCACCACTGAAAAAAGGAGAAAAAGTAGGAGAAAGCGTGTACTATTTAAACGGAAAAAAGATTGGAACGAGAGATATCGTTACACAGGAGAGTGTGAAAAAAATAAATTATAAGATTTCACTGGAAAATATATTAGAACAGTATGCATTGTAAAATTGGTGTTGAATATAAATCATCCGGAGGAGACATTCACGGTTACGCCCTCCGTTTCATTCAGCATATCTTACGCATTCGATACACACGGAATAAAAAGCAACCAGGTCTTTCAGTGCATTCGCAGACCTGGTTGCTTTTTATGGAGGTACGGGGTATCTCAAGTGGTGAATGAAACAGCCAATTTAAATACTTCTGGTATAAACCTTCAACCACTCCCGTTCCTCATCACTAAGATGCGGAGCTACAATCTCATAAACCTTTTTATGATACTCATTCAACTGCTCACGTTCCTGATCTGTCAGCATTTCAGGAATGATCGCATCCAGATCGATCGGAACATATGTGATAGGTTCAAAGTACAGGAACTGTCCATATTCATTCTTAGGACCTTTTCTTACGAGAAGTTCATTCTCGGTACGAACACCGTGGCTTCCTTCGATATAGATACCAGGTTCGTCTGTAATTACAAGTCCATCCATCAAAGGAGCCTGTTCTTTTTCACGGATTGCACAACGGAAACCGCAGGAAGCTTCGTGGATGTTCATTAGATATCCGACATCATGTCCGGTGCCGTGGTTAAAGTTGATGCCACGTCTCCATGCTGGCATTCTTGCAAGCACGTCCAGATTATAACCGGTAGTTCCCTCAAGGAATACAGCATGTGCAAGGTTAAAATTACACTGTAATACGGTTGTAAAGTCCTCTTTCATACGCTGTGTGATCTCACCGAATGCAAAAGTACGGCTGATGTCAGTAGAACCTTCCAGATATCCTCCACCTGTGTCAGACAGGAATAATCCGTTCTGTGTAACTGGAATATCGGTTTCCGGAGTTGGTTCATAGTGGACGATCGCACCGTGTTCACCGGATGCGCAGATAGGTTCAAAGCTCTGCCATAAGTATCCTTCCTGTTCTTTACGGAATGATTCCAGTTTTGCGGCAGCACTAAGCTCTGTAATCTCAATTTTACCAATGTTGGTCTTCAGCCAGTACATCCATTTTGTCATGGCTACGGCATCTTTTTTATGAGCATTGATGATGTTCTTGATCTCGACGTCATTTTTCTTTGCCTTCATTGCAATTGTAGGGTTTACCTGCTTTACAACTTTTGCACCGTTCGGAATATTGTTGAACAGTGCATAGTTCAGACGGTTCGGGTCTACCAGAACAGTAGATGCAGTATCTAAGTTCTTAAGATCTTCATAGATTGCATTGTATGGATGGATAGTGATGTTGTTCTTTGCAAGAGCAGCTTTCATCTCGTCATTTAATTTACGCTCATCGATGTAAAGTTTCATCTCGTTCATTGTGATGACCGCATAAGACAGTAATAATGGGAAGAAATCCACATCGTCTCCACGCAAGTTTGTAATCCAGCATACATCGTCAAGTGCTGCAATTACATGTACATCGGCGCCGGCAGCTTTCATAGCTTCGCGGACACGTGCAAGTTTGCTTTCTGTGCTTTCACCTGTATATTCTTCGCCAAGTGCAAAAGCAGGTTTTTCAGAAAGAGAAGGACGGTCGGTCCATACTTTACCAACCAGATCTTCAGAATAATTGATCTTTGCATGCTTAGATGCAGCAGCCTCTTCCAGAGCGGCACCTTCTTCGATAGCAACGACACGGCCGTCGAATCCAAGAGTACCACCTTCCGGCAGGGCGGAAGCGATAAATTCTTCTACTGTAGGAACACCCGGTTCTCCCATTTTGAAAAGTTTCACACCGGTTCCGGCTAACTGCTGGTCGGCCTGAAGAAAATATCTGCCGTCTGTCCAAAGCCCGGCTTCGTCTTTTGTAAATACGGCAGTTCCCGCAGAACCTGTAAATCCTGTAATATATTCTCTCACTTTGAAATGATCGCCGACATATTCACTCTGATGAAAATCATCAGTAGGAACCATGTAGACATCATATCCTCGTTCTTCCATTAATGCGCGAAGAGCGGAGATTCTTTCTGGTATATTCATAATAAAAACCTCCTTATAATGAATTGATAGTTACTGTAACATTTGCAGCAAAGCGATAAGAGTTTCGCAACTGGGTAAACAGTAACGATTGATATACCTTCAAATAACAATTCTATCACAACTGATTGAAAATGAACAGAAATAATTATATGATGTAAGTGTCAAAAGGATAGCATCATACGGAATTTTCAGTTCAGAAAATTCCTACCAGTGAACATATGCCTTTACAGATAAGCAATTTATATTTATTGACAGGCTGAACAATGAAAAGGAGAAAATATTACGTGAAAATAGTATGGATGATAATAGTACTGGCAGCTATATTTGGAGTATACTGCCTGATTGAGATAAGACGGGAACTAAAGGATTTTCATGTGACAACATATCAGATATCATCACCTGAACTGGATAAAATGACAGGTACCGGAAAAGTTATTTTCCTCAGTGATCTGCATAATCGGGTATATGGAAAAGACAATGAAAAATTATGGAAAAAGATTGTAGAAAACAATCCGGATCTGATCTTGATCGGAGGGGATATGCTGGTACGTAAGGATGGAACTTCTTATAAAGAAACGCTGCATTTTTTAAGAAGACTTCCTGAAATCTGTCCGGTATATTATGCGAATGGCAATCATGAGCAGAAGTTAAAAGAAAAACCGGAATGTTACAAACAGTCTTATAAAACATACAAAAATGAACTTGAAAAAGCAGGAATCCACATGCTTGAGAATGCTTCCGTGACAGTGATGTTAAAAGGACAGAAACTTACACTGACCGGACTTGAAATACCGTTATGGGCGTATGCGCGTTTTGGTAAAAAGGCACTTCCGGAAGAAGAAATTACGGAAAAGATTGGAAAACCAGACGGAAACTATCAGGTGCTGCTTGCACATCACCCTGGATATATAAAAGAATACGTTCACTGGGGTGCGGATCTGACTCTTAGCGGGCATTACCATGGATGTGTGGTACAGCTTCCGAAAATTGGCGGCGTGATCGCTCCGAATTTTACACTTTTTCCAAAATATTCAGGGGGAATTTACCATGAAAAGGATAGTACTGTGATAGTAAGCAGAGGACTTGGCACACATTCCGTTCCGATAAGACTCTGGAACTGGCCGGAACTGATCGTATTGGAATTAAAATCGTCATAGAGTTACTATTTGCACAGCATGTGAACAGTAACTCTATAGAGAAAAGAGAGGAAAATCCTTGAGTAATTCTGGTATCTCCTGTATAATATTTAGGTCGTCAAAGCGTTGTAAGAATGTGATGTGAAATGTAAGAATAAGAGGACTTGCTGCTACAGTTTGTACAGCATATAAACAGCAGTATTTTACGCAGATTTGACAGTTGGAGGATATATATGGGGATTCCGGTAAAACTGCAGGTGTTTGAAGGTCCACTGGATCTGTTGCTGCATTTGATTGAAAAAAATAAAATAGATATATATGATATCCCGATCGTAGAGATCACGAACCAGTATATGGAGTACATAAGAGCCATGCAAAAAGAAGACATGAACATCATGAGTGAGTTCCTTGTCATGGCAGCGACGCTTCTGGACATCAAGTGCCGGATGCTTCTTCCAAAAGAAGTCAATGAAGAAGGAGAAGAAGAAGATCCGCGCCAGGAACTGGTAGAGCAGCTTCTGGAATATAAGATGTACAAGTTCATGTCCTATGAACTGCGGGACCGGGAACTGGATGGTGACCGGGTGATGTATAAAGCATCTACAATCCCGGATGAGGTGAAAAGTTATGTGCCGCCGGTGGATCTGGATGCACTTCTGGGTGATCTGACACTGGTACACCTGAACCGCATTTTCAAAGAGGTCATGAGACGTCAGGAAAATAAACTGGATCCGGTAAGAAGCAAGTTTGGAAAGATTGAAAAAGAAGAAGTGACGCTTCCGGATAAACTTGAATATGTGACAGAATATGCCAGAACACACAGAAAATTCGGCTTCCGGACATTGTTAAAGCGTCAGAGCTCGAAAGTGCAGATCGTGGTTACATTTCTGGCAATTTTGCAGCTTATGAAAGAAGGGGTGATCTTTATAGAACAGGATCAGCCGTTTGATGAGATTATAATCACATCAAAAGTAGAAGCATAATTATAGGATGATAATATGGGAAGATTAAAAATAAAACAGATGGAAGGAATCATCGAATCGATTCTCTTTACGATGGGGGATTCGGTGGAAGTCGGTAAGATTGCAAAAGCAATCGAACAAGATGTAGATACGACCAGAAAATTAATACATAGAATGATGGACAAATATGAATCCGAGGACAGAGGTGTCCGCATTATAGAGCTGGAAGATTCATTTCAGATGTGCACGAAGAAAGAGACGTATGAATATCTGATCCGTGTTGCGACACAGCCAAAAAAGCATGCGCTTACGGATATACTTCTGGAGACGCTTTCGATCATTGCCTATAAGCAGCCGGTAACAAAGCTGGAGATTGAAAAGATCAGGGGAGTAAAATCGGATCACGCAGTGAATAAGCTTGTGGAGTATAATCTTGTCTGTGAAAGAGGAAGACTGGATGCTCCAGGAAAGCCGATTTTATTTGGAACAACGGAAGAATTCTTACGAAGGTTTAGTATCCCGTCCCTGGATGATCTGCCAAGTCCGAATCCGGAACAGGTAGAGACATTTAAGGAAGAAGCAGAGGAAGAAGTGGAATTAAAACTGGATATTTAGAATAAAAGATCATTTTATCATGAGACTGGCATGTATGCCGGGGCTTTTTTGGGGCCTGATGGGAAAACGTACAGAAAGTCTGTGGTAAAGTGATTTTTTTATTGTCTGCGACATATGTTTTTATGACGGAAGTCTTTGGAGTGCAGATATGGACAGAGAGAAGATAACAGGACTACTCATGAAAGAAAAATATCCGGGAATCCATAAAAACGGCAAAAGAATGAAAAGGTTAGTTCTGACATTATTATGGCTGCTGATAGTGGGTACAGTTGCTTCCTATAGCGGATATCAGCAGCAAAAAGAGCAGGCGGCAGATGTTGATATTAACACAGAAGAAGCAGTAAAAGAAATAGAAAAAGAAACGACCGTGCAGGCACAAAGAACTACCAGGAAGTTTGAAGATGAACCAGATCAGCTCTATGCCAGGTCAGCGGTACTTTTGGATGGAAAAAGCGGAAGAGTGCTGTATGGAAAAGAAGCAGATACGATCCGTCCGATGGCAAGCACAACGAAGATAGTGACCTGTATTCTGGCACTTGAATTCCTAAAGGAGCACCCGGATCAGATCATAACGGTATCCAAAGAGGCGGCAGCGCAGCCGAAAGTACATCTGGGAATGCAGGAGGGAGAAAAGTATTATCTGCAGGATTTGTTATATTCGCTGATGCTGGAATCACATAATGACAGTGCAGTCGCTGTGGCAGAAGGGGTTGCAGGAAGTGTAGCGCAATTTGCACAGATGATGAATCAAAAAGCAAGGGCACTTGGATGCAAGAATACACATTTTATCACTCCGAACGGACTGGATGCAAAGGATGATACAGGAATCCATGCGACGACTGCAAGAGAACTGGCGTTAATTATGCGGTACTGTATGACACAGTCGGAAGCAAGTGGGGAATTTCTTACGATTACCGGTACCAGAAGCTATCAGTTCCAGGATATGGATCAGAAAAGGAGCTTTTCATGCCGGAATCACAATGCATTTCTGGATATGATGGAAGGTGCAGTCAGCGGAAAAACAGGATTTACAGGGGATGCCGGATACTGTTATGTAGGGGCGGTGATAAGGGATGACCGGGTGTTCATCGTATCACTTCTGGCATGTGGATGGCCGGGTAATAAAGGATACAAATGGAAAGATACGATGCAGCTGATGCAATATGGCATAGAGCATTATCAGTATAAAGAGACCGGACCGGAAAAGACAGAAGACCTTCCGTGTCTTGCGGTACTGGATGGCTTTGATGCATGCAGACCATATTGCAGCAGCGTAAATGTTCCGCTGGAGATAGAAGAGAATGGACAGCAGACACATATCCTGATGCGGGACGGAGAAAGAATTGAAAAAAATGTTACGATACAGGAGAAAAAGAAGGCACCTGTAAAAAAGGGAATGGTAATGGGAAATGTTTCGTATGAACTGGACGGAGAAGAAATCTGCAGTTATAAAGTGACAGCAGGAAAGACAGTACCGGAAAGGACGTATGGAAAGATACTTGGTGTTATTCTGGAAAAAGCGAGTCTGTATTGACGAAAGACGGAAGAGTGTGGTATGTTAGACATATCTGAAAAAGACAGGTATTCTGATTACGATTCTGTAAAATAATCCAAAGAAAATCAGTGTGAGGGACAAAATTAATATTGACATTCGAAGGGAAGTATAATACTATATTAACCAGAAGACGAACACTCGTTCGGTGAACGGAAAAGGAGAATAACTATGGCAAGTGAAGATAAGAAACGCGCATTAGATGCAGCGATTGCAAAATTAGAGAAAGATTTTGGTAAAGGAACAGTTATGCGTCTTGGAGATCCGGCCGCACAGGTAGCAGTGGAGACAATCCCGACAGGATCACTGAGTCTGGATCTGGCACTGGGGCTCGGAGGAGTTCCGAAGGGACGTATCGTTGAGATCTACGGACCGGAATCCAGTGGTAAGACAACGGTAGCATTACATATGATCGCAGAAGTACAGAAGAGAGGCGGAATTGCCGGATTTATCGATGCAGAGCATGCACTGGATCCTGTATATGCCAAGAATATCGGAGTGGATATTGATGAGCTTTATATTTCCCAGCCAGACAGCGGGGATCAGGCACTTGAGATTACTGAGACAATGGTAAGATCGGGAGCGATGGATATTATCGTAGTTGACTCTGTTGCAGCACTGGTTCCAAAGCAGGAGATCGAAGGAGATATGGGAGACAGCCATGTGGGTCTTCAGGCACGTCTGATGTCTCAGGCACTGCGTAAGCTGACTCCGGTTATCAGTAAGTCTAACTGTGTAGTCATCTTTATCAACCAGCTGCGTGAAAAAGTAGGTGTAATGTTCGGTAATCCGGAGACAACAACTGGTGGACGTGCGCTGAAGTTCTACTCATCTGTACGTATGGATGTCAGAAGAATCGAGACATTGAAGCAGAGCGGAGAGATGGTAGGTAACAGAACCAGAGTAAAGATCGTAAAGAATAAGATTGCTCCTCCGTTTAAAGAGGCTGAATTTGATATCATGTTTGGAAAGGGAATTTCAAAAGAGGGTGATATCCTGGATCTTGCAGTGAAGTGTGACCTGGTAAGTAAAAGTGGTGCATGGTTTGCCTATAACGGTGATAAGATTGGTCAGGGACGTGAGAACGCAAAGACTTATCTGTCCGAACATCCGGAGATCATGGATGAACTGGAACAGAAGATCCGTGCACATTATCATATCGGGGAAGATTCGGAAGAGGCACAGGAAGAAAGTGCTAAGACAGCAGAAGGCATGACAACAGACGGAGAAGAATAAAAAGATGATGACGGTGAGTAAGATAGAACCACTGTCAAAAAGCAGATATAAAGTATTCATAGAAGGACAGTTCGCTTTTACATTATATAAGGGTGAACTGTCCCGTTATCATATAGCGGAAGATAATAGGATAGATGAGGAAGTATATGACATTTTAAGGAAGCTTGTTATTAAAAGAGCGAAGCTCCGGGCAATGCATCTGCTTTCTGATATGGGACGTACCGAATCGCAGCTGCGTACCAAACTGAAGCAGGGTGGCTATCCGGATGAGGCGGTAGAAGAAGCGATCAGATATGTAAAATCTTTTGGCTATATTAATGATGCGGAATATGTAAGGAGCTTTATTGACAGCAGAAAAGAGAAAAAAAGTAAAAAAGAAATCTACGCAGCTCTGAAGCAAAAAGGAGTAGATTCAGACATTATCGAACAGGTTTTTGAAGAAATGGATTACGGAGAGGAAGATTCCAGACAGGCGATCGAAGCACTGATGAGAAAAAGAAATTATAATCCAGATAGCGCAGACCTCAAAGAAAAGCAGAAGCTGATGGGATATCTGATGAGAAAAGGATTCCGATACGAAGAGGTGAATTCCGTGCTGAACAGCGCAGATTCAGACATTTGGTAATGTCGACCAAAAGTGCGTGTAATATTGTCGCAAGTTTGCGAGTGAAAGCTTGACATATTTGTGAAAAAAGTATAAAATTGAACTGTTGTAATCGTACAATGAAAATTAAATAAGGAGGTGCTCCTGTGCCGATAGGAATATTGATTGTTGTAGCAATCGTACTTATCGTTCTGGCCGCTGTAGTCAGTCATTTTATGACGGTCTCAAGTCTGAAGAATAATGCAGAATCCAAGATTGGTAATGCAGAGACAAGGGCGAGAGAAATCATTGATGATGCCGTGAAGACAGCGGAGGCCAAAAAGAAGGAGTCTCTTTTGGAAATCAAGGAAGAGTCTATTAAGAACAAGAATGAACTTGAAAAAGAGACTAAGGAACGCAGATCGGAATTGCAGCGTTACGAGAAGCGTGTACTTTCCAAAGAGGAAGCTTTAGACAAAAAGTCAGAGGCCATTGAAAGACGAGAAGCAGGATTTGCAGCAAAAGAAGAAGAACTGAAGCAGCGTGAAGCGAAAGTAGAAGAGCTGAGTCAGCAAAGAGTACAGGAACTAGAAAGAATCTCAGGACTTACCTCCGAACAGGCAAAAGAATATTTGTTAAAAACTGTTGAAGAAGATGTAAAACATGACACTGCAAAGATGATCAAAGAATTAGAAGCGCAGGCAAAGGAAGAGGCAGATAAAAAGGCAAAAGAATATGTTGTCACTGCGATCCAGAGATGTGCGGCAGATCATGTTGCGGAAACTACAATTTCGGTTGTACAGCTTCCAAGTGATGAAATGAAAGGAAGAATTATCGGACGTGAAGGACGTAACATCCGTACGTTAGAGACACTGACAGGTGTTGAACTCATCATTGATGATACACCGGAAGCGGTTGTATTATCAGGATTTGATCCGATAAGAAGAGAAGTTGCAAGAATTGCGCTGGAGAAGCTGATTGTTGACGGACGTATTCATCCGGCAAGAATTGAGGAGATGGTAGAAAAAGCGCAAAAAGAAGTTGATACGATGATCCGTGAAGAAGGTGAAGCTGCAGCTCTTGAAGTTGGAGTTCACGGAATCCATCCGGAACTGATCAAGCTTCTGGGACGTATGAAGTTCAGAACAAGCTACGGACAGAATGCACTGAAGCATTCGATTGAAGTGGCACAGCTTTCCGGACTTCTGGCAGGAGAGATCGGACTGGATGTCAGACTTGCAAAACGTGCAGGTCTTCTCCACGATATCGGAAAATCCATCGATCATGATGTGGAAGGATCACATATTCAGATTGGTGTGGATCTTTGTAGAAAGTACAAAGAGTCAGCTACAGTTATCAATGCTGTAGAAGCACATCACGGTGACGTAGAACCGGAAACTCTGATTGCGTGTGTTGTACAGGCTGCAGACACGATTTCGGCAGCAAGGCCGGGCGCAAGAAGAGAAACATTAGAAACATACACAAACAGGTTAAAACAATTAGAAGATATCACCAACCAGTTCAAGGGTGTTGATAAGTCTTTTGCAATTCAGGCAGGTAGAGAGATTCGTGTTATGGTAGTTCCAGAACAAGTATCTGATGCAGATATGGTATTGCTGGCAAGAGATATTGCAAAACAGATTGAGTTTGAATTAGAATATCCAGGCCAGATTAAAGTTAATGTAATTCGTGAATCACGTGTTACGGACTACGCCAAGTAGAAGATAAAATAAAGAACCGGTTGTTGCAGCCGGTTCTTTTTGCGTGTCAAAGCATGCAGGAGAAGCTGCCGGTGGCAGGTTCTCTGTATACCTAAGTATGCAGAATCATACATAAAAAGGAGATTATGAAAAGATGAGTGAAGATGTAAAACGTATGGGAAGAGACCTGGCTTATCAGGGAACAATTTTAAAAGTATACAAAGATCATATGAAATTTTCGAATGGAAATACAGCAGAGTGGGATTTTATCCATCATGACGGAGCTGCAGCAGTTATCCCAATCATGGACGACGGAAAGATCCTGATGGTAAAACAGTACCGGAATGCACTGGAGAGAGATACACTTGAGATCCCGGCAGGAAAGTTAGATGATCCAAAGGAAGAAGGAATTGTATGTGCTTCAAGGGAACTGGAAGAAGAGACAGGATACAGATCTGAGAATCTGGAATGGATGCTTACTATCCGTACAACCGTTGCATTCTGCGACGAAAGAATTGAAGTATTTGTTGCGAGAGATCTGATTCCGAGCAAACAGCATCTGGATGAAGATGAATTCGTTGATGTAAAAGCATATGAACTGGAAGAATTAAAACAGATGATCTTTGAAGGCAAGATCCAGGATTCGAAGACAATGGCAGCAATCCTGGCATACGAATCAAAATATATCCGCAAGTAAAAGCATATCTGAAACGTGAACACATATAATGAACTATGGCCGCGAAAGGAGAATACCGGACGTGAAAAAGTTAAGCATGAAAAATTATGTGTTTGCGGTAGGAATTGCAGGATTTCTGGCAGGAAGTGTGTGCGTGAATCTGTGGATGAAAGAGTACATATGGGACATAGGGATATTCCATGAATTCTTTCTGGAACAGTATCAGCAGATGGACATACGCACAGAAGAATATTTGTGGTATCTGATAAAAGTCAGAAGCATTCCGCTTGTGATCCTGGCGGCGGTGTCCGGTACCAGATACAAAAAAGCGGCTGTTCTGTTAAGCATATTGTGGGCAGGCTTTTGTGCCGGTATGGTATTATGTACAGCGATTGCCAGGCTGCAGCTAAAAGGAATCGTTCTGTGTCTGGTTGCACTGGTGCCGCACGGTCTGCTGTATGCGGCAGGGTATCTGTTGTTGTTCCGGTATATGCTGGGATATCCACTGGTCCGCTGGCAGATACAAAAGACTGTAAAATTAGTATTGATCATGAGTGTGGGTATGCTGATGGAATATTATGTGAATCCGGTTATCGTTCACATGTTTTTAAAATCGTTATAATAAATGAAAGCAGTGTTTTAATGTATTAATTTATATTAGAACACTGCTTTTTTGATACCTAAGTATGCAAGTAGAAGTTCAGGCGCAGAAGGCAGAGAGAAAAAAGTACAATCTGACTGACCAGAAGACCAATCAGATATCCAAGAATTCCAAACTGCGGGATAAAGAGGAATACCCCTGCAATCCGGATACAAAGGCTGATAAAATTAGCAGAAAAAGAAAAAAATGTCTTGCCGAGACCGTTTACCATACTGAGAAGTACTGTGTTTGTATACAGGAACGGACAGATCCAGGAAAGTGTAAGAATAAACTGACCGGCAAGCTCACTGTGGAATAAAAATATGCCAAGCCATTTTCCGGATAAAAGCAGAAGAACACCAAAAGCACTTCCAAGAAAGATACAATAACAGGTAACACGTACGATGACAGAACGAAGATTTTTTTGATGTTGCGCGGCTTGCATCTCGGCAACGGTTGGAAGGAGCATGGAAGAAACTGCATTGGTAATGGCAGAAGGGAAGAGAATACAAGGCAGTGCCATACCGGTAAGTACGCCATAGATTTTCAGGGATTCTGAGACGGAAAGTCCATAATATTGCAGGCAAAGAGGAATGGATACTGCCTCGGCACTCTGGAGAATGTTCAAAAGGACACGACTGGTTGTAAGTGGCAGGGCATGTTTAAAGAGCTCCTGAAAATGAATCAGAAAAGAATGGACAGAAAGAGCCGGGGACGGGATGCGAAATGTGATGCCATATATTGCCATAAGTGAATAAAGAGATGCAAAGATTTCTCCGGCAGCAAGACCTGCAACAGCAAGTACGATTGACACAGAGATTCCCTGTTTATCTGCATAAAGATAAACGAGAAACACGAACAGAACACGGAAGGTCTGCTCTATAAGCTGAGAGACCGCAGGAATCTTCGTCCCCTTAAGACCGAGGGAATATCCGCAGATACAGCTGTGAATAGAAGCGAATGGAAAAGCATAGGACAAAAGGATAAGAAGGGAAGTACACCGGGCATCGTGCAGCAGGACAGTCGATATAGTGGCTGAATGATGCTGTAAAAATACGGCAATAATACAGGAAAGAGTAAAAGTAAAAAGAAGACTTGTCTTTAAAAGCTCTTTTGCTTTATCTACTTCTCCGCAGGCAGTGTGTCTGGCAACACATCTGGAAAGTGCCAGCTGCACACCAGCACAGGACAAGGAAAATCCGAGAGCATAGACAGGAAAGACGAGCTGATAGAGCCCGACATTTTCCTCTCCGAATGTATGACTTAGAAAAATACGGTAAAAAAAGCCTATAAAACGGGTGCAGAAACTGGTAAGAGTCAGGATGGCGGTTCCTCTGATCAGAGTCTGTTTCTGGGACATAATAAGCACCTCCAAAAAAACAGGATTGTATCTTTATAAGTTATTCAAGATAAGTGCTTGACAGAACCAGAAAGCAGTGATATTCTACAGAAGTAAAAATCCTAGTAAAATACTGGGGATTAAAAGAGGTGATAAGATGAAACTTTCCACGAAGGGAAGATATGGACTGCGTGCCATGATAGATCTTGCCAGATATAGTGAGAAAGAGCCTGTGTCTATCGGAAGCGTTGCGGCAAGACAGGGAATATCGGAACGGTATCTGGAACAGCTGGTGGCACTTCTTAAGAAAGCAGGACTGGTAAAAAGCATCCGGGGAGCCTCAGGTGGATATGTACTGGCAAAAGCGCCGGAGGAAATATCCGTTGGCGATATTTTAAGAGCTTTAGAAGGAAGCCTGGAACCGGTAAAATGTGCAGCATTTGACGCGGATTCCGGAGAAGGCTGTATGGCATCGGATGGATGCGTGACAAAATATGTGTGGCGCAAGATCAATGACAGTATCAATGATACGGTTAATAAGATCAAACTGGACGAACTGATCCAGGAGAGCAAAAGCATCAATCCGGACGGGGACTGCGAGAGCCCGAAATGCAGCCAGTAATAAAAAGACAATATCTGATAATCAGTAAAATACAGGATATATAAGGAAAACGGAGGAGATAAAATGAGTAAATTATTATATCTTGATAATGCAGCAACAACAAAAACAGCACCAGAAGTTGTAGAAGCAATGCTTCCATATTTTACAGAGCATTTTGGAAATCCATCCAGCGTATACAGCTTTGCAGCAGCAAACAAAGAGGTCATCAACAAACAGAGAGATACAATCGCAGAGATGATCGGCGCAAAGACAAATGAAATTTATTTCACAGGCGGCGGTTCTGAGTCTGATAACTGGGCTTTAAAAGCAACTGCAGAAGCTTATGGAAATAAAGGAAATCATATTATCACAACAAAGATCGAGCATCATGCGATCCTTCATACAGCTGAATATCTGGAAAAACGTGGATTTGAGGTTACTTATCTGGACGTAGATGAAGACGGAAAAGTAAAACTGGATGATTTGAAAGCAGCTATCCGCCCAACTACAATCCTGATCTCGGTTATGTTTGCAAATAATGAGATCGGAACAATCCAGCCAATCAAAGAAATCGGTGAGATTGCACATGAGCATGGTATTTTGTTCCACACAGATGCTGTACAGGCGTTTGGACAGCTCCCAATCAATGTAGACGAATGTCATATCGATATGTTAAGTGCCAGCGGACATAAGTTCAACGGACCAAAGGGAATCGGTATCATGTACATCCGTACAGGTGTGAAGATCCGTTCATTCATTCATGGTGGGGCACAGGAGAGAAAACGTCGTGCAGGTACAGAAAATGTTCCTGGAATCGTAGGAATTGGAACAGCTGCAAAACGTGCAGCAGACAGCATGGAAGAAAGAACAGCAAAAGAAAGAGAAGTCAGAGATTATCTGATTGACAGAGTATTAAATGAGATTCCTTACTGCCGTCTGAACGGACACAGAACAGACAGACTTCCAAACAATGCAAACTTCAGCTTCCAGTTTGTAGAAGGAGAATCCCTCCTGATCAAACTGGACATGAAAGGAATCTGTGGATCAAGCGGATCTGCTTGTACATCAGGATCACTGGATCCGTCCCATGTCCTGCTTGCAATCGGACTGCCTCATGAGATCGCACACGGATCACTGAGACTGACTCTGAATGAAGAAATCGAAAAAGAAGATATTGATTATGTAGTAGAGAATCTGAAAGAGATTGTAGCACATTTAAGAGAAATGTCACCTCTGTACGAAGACTTCATTAAAAAACAGAAAAAACAGGGACAGAATTAATCAGATTTTTAATCAGAAAACTGATACAGAACATTTAGATAAAAAGACGTAAAAAGGAGTAATTAAGATATGTATTCAGAAAAAGTAATGGATCATTTTGAACATCCAAGAAATGTAGGAGAGATTGAAAACGCCAGTGGTGTTGGAACAGTAGGTAATGCAAAATGTGGAGATATCATGAGAATCTACCTTGATATCGATGAAAACCAGATCATTCAGGATGTAAAATTCAAAACATTCGGATGTGGGGCAGCCGTTGCAACAAGTAGTATGGCTACAGAGATGGTAAAGGGAAAAACCATCCAGGAAGCAATGGAAGTTACTAATAAAGCCGTTATGGAAGCTCTGGATGGACTTCCGCCGGTAAAAGTACACTGTTCCCTTCTTGCAGAAGAGGCAATTCATGCAGCTCTGTGGGACTATGCAGAAAAACACGATATCAAGATTGAAGGACTTCAGAAACCAAAATCTGATATTCACGAAGGTGAAGAGGAAGAAGAGGACGAGTATTAAGCCGGAGACTTTATATGGAGAAGAAAAAAGTAGTAGTCGGGATGTCTGGAGGAGTTGACTCCTCCGTGGCAGCCTGGCTTTTAAAAAATCAGGGATATGACGTAATCGGAGTAACGATGCAGATTTGGCAGGATGAAGAAGAAGCCGCGATGGAAGAACATGGCGGCTGTTGTGGTCTCAGTGCCGTAGATGATGCAAGAAGAGTGGCAGCAGCGCTCGAGATTCCTTATTATGTCATGAATTTTAAAAAAGAATTTAAGGAAAATGTCATTGATTATTTTATCGATGACTATCTGCACGGAAGAACACCGAATCCGTGTATCGCCTGCAACCGTTACGTAAAATGGGAATCACTGTTAAAGAGAAGTCTGGATATCGGTGCACAATATATTGCAACCGGACATTATGCCAGAGTAGAAAAACTGCCAAACGGAAGATATGCGATCCGTAATTCGGCAACTGCAGCAAAAGACCAGACTTATGCGCTTTATAATCTTACCCAGGATCAGCTTTCCAAGACACTGATGCCTGTAGGAGAATATACCAAAGACCAGATCCGTAAGATGGCAGACGAGATTGGGCTTCTTGTTGCGCATAAGCCGGACAGCCAGGATATCTGTTTCGTATCCGACGGAGATTATGCTTCTTATATTGAAGAAAATTCCGATGCAAAGATTGTGCCGGGAAATTTTGTGTTGTCTGACGGAACGGTCGTAGGAAAACATAAAGGAATCATTCATTACACAGTAGGACAGAGAAAAGGCCTTGGCTTATCCCTTGGACATCCTGTATTCGTTCTGGAGATCCGTCCGGAGACCAATGAAGTTGTGGTTGGAACCAATGAAGAATCCATGTCTGTATATGTCCGTGCGAATCAAGTGAATTTCATGACGGTTGAAGATCTTGAAGAGCCAAAAAGAGTATGGGCAAAGATCCGCTACAACCACAGAGGTGCATGGTGCACAGTGGAAAAAACAGGAGACGATGAGATTCTTTGCACATTTGAAGAACCACAAAGAGCAATTACACCTGGACAGGCAGTCGTTCTATATGATGGAGAGTATGTACTCGGCGGCGGAACGATTATTGCAGATAAGTAAAATAATAATTAAAGAGGAAAATCGATGATACAGGCAGATATGCATATGCATTCACATTTTTCAACAGATTCCGAAGCCTGTCCGCACGACATGGCAGAAGCGGCGATCAAGAAAGGTCTCCGTACGATCTGCTTTACCGATCATTTTGACAAGGATGATCTGGAGTGGGGCGAAGAAGGAATCTTTGATGTAGATGCTTATTTTAAAGAACTGTCAAAATTGCAAAAAGAATATGAAGGCAGATTAAAGATCGAAATCGGAGTCGAATTAGGACTTCGCACGTATCTGAAAGAATATTATGAAATACTGACGGGAAGATATCCGTTTGACTTTATCATAGGCTCTGTTCATAATGCGCCGTATAAAAAAGATACGGCGGGAAAAGATATATTTACCGATCCGGCAGCTGAGAAAATGTTCCAGGGCAGAAGCGATAAAGAAGCATACCGTCTGATGATGGAGGCGACACTGGAAAATGTCAGATGTATGGACTGTTTTGACACACTGGGACACCTGGATTATATGATCCGCTATGGAAAGAACCGGGAGAGGGATTATTCGTATATGGATCTGGCAGATCTGATTGATGAGATTTTAAAAATCCTGATCCAGAGAGGAAAAGGTTTGGAAGTGAATTCGGCAGGCCTGAAATACGGTCTTCCATATCCACATCCACATCCGGATGTATTAAAACGATACAAAGAACTTGGCGGTGAGATTATTACTATCGGTGCGGATGCGCATAAGCCGGAGCATGTAGCATATGATTTTGCGCAGACAGCAGAGATTTTAAAGTCTTGCGGCTTTAAATTTTATACAGAATTTTGTGAACGGAAGCCGGTTTTTAAGCAACTTACATAAAAATAGGAAAACCTCTTGAAATTTTGTATCAGATAAAGTACAATTATTAGCAGTTGAGAAGTCTTTGAAAAGAAAGCCCCCAAAAGCTAGGACAAGATTTCACAATTTAGACTGCATAAGTAGTTAATAAACAAACTTTAGGAGGAATTAATCATGGCAGTAAAAGTAGCGATTAATGGATTTGGACGTATTGGACGTCTTGCATTCAGACAGATGTTCGGAGCAG
>ERZ826242.328-NODE-328-length-72696-cov-7.862846_pt1 | contig 72696 bp, 74 predicted proteins | sample MGYA00519871_ERZ826242 | MGnify/ENA primary metagenome ERZ826242 (study PRJEB31778, sample SAMEA3449226) | human gut metagenome | biome: human gut; feature: human-associated habitat; material: faeces | place: United Kingdom | collected 2010/2012 ... | reverse complement strand
AAGAAAATAACAATCTATTTATTATTTAAATAATTTATAGCTTTACTGGCGGCAATTGCACCATCACTTGCAGCTGTAATAAGTTGTCTAAAACTTTTATTTCTTGTGTCTCCAGCCACAAATATATTGTTTGTTTTAGTTGACGTATCATCTGACTCAATAAAGCCATTAGAAGATATATCTACAAAATTCTTAAAGATTAAATTATTTGGCATATAACCAATTGCAATAAATAATCCTTCAACATCCAGCAAATCATAATTAGTAAGTTCTATACTAGTTAATTTACTTTCACCATTTAATTTAGAAATTGAGTTATTGTAAATTATTTTTATATTTTCAGTTCTTTCAAGTTTATCCAACATAGTAGCATCACATTTAAAACTATCGCTTCTATTTATTAAAAAAACTTTTTTTACAATATTTGCTAGATACAGCGCATCCTCAACTGCTGTTGCACCTGACCCTAAAACAGCAACATCTTTATTTTTATAAAAACTTCCATCACATGTAGCACAGTAGGAAATTCCTTTACCAATCAATTCATTTTCACCATATAATCCAAGTTTTCTTTGTATAAGACCATTAGCAATTATAATAGTTTTTGTTCTATAAACATCTTTATTAGTTTTAAGCGTATTTGCATCAATTATTTGAATTACTTCTTCAAACTTTACTTCTACTCCAAGATCTTTTATTTGATTATATAATTTGTTTGCAAATTCATAACCAGATGTCTTGCTTATTCCTGGGTAATTTTCTACAACACTTGAATTAATTATTTGACCACCATATACATTTTTTTCAAGAATTAATACATTCTTCATAGCACGAGCTGCGTAAATAGCTGCCGACATGCCGGCAGGACCTGCACCAATAATTATAATGTCATACATAGTTTTGCCTCCTAATAATATTATAGCATAATTTCATTTTTTAATTTATATAATATAAATGATATGATATAATAAAAAGAAAGAAAGGCAATAACATGCAAAACAAATTATTTAAAAATTATTTAAATGAATCAATCGAAAAATTAAGTGATACTTACAAAGTTACGAGTGCTTTACAAGAATTGGAAGAAAAAAGTAAACAAGTTGTTGGCATGGATAATAAAGTTTTAATTGGTGGAACAAGAATATACGGATATCTTGGTACTTACTATAGTAGTCCAGAAGAAATAATTCAAGCACTAAAAGGAAAAAACATTATGATTCAACAATTACAAATTATTGATTATATTGGTGATTTTGCTGGGGAATTTGATGTTTTAAGATTAACAACACTTGCCGGAACTCAAATGATTAAAGACGAAAACTACCACTCACATAAAGAATATAACGAACAAAAAAGCATCTTTTCTAATGAACCTGTTTGGGATATAGAAGAAAGCAGCATACACAATATAACAGATGAATTAAGAAAAAGAGGTCAACATTTTCATCAAGATGATATTGATTTAGAAAATATAAGATTACTAAGCCTACTTAGATATGGTCTAAGAAGAAGATAAAATAACCTACTTCTTATTTGAAGTAGGTTTTAATTTGTAATTTTAAAATAAATTATTATCCATAAATAATATGATATGGATAACCTCTTTTATCAATGTTATCCAAATTTAAATTTAAATCTTTAGCTAATTTCAATATATTATTATATTCATCTATTAGCTCTTTTGTATATTTTTTTACTTCAATCTCAATAAAATAGCCCAAAGTTTTAACAAAGTCTAAAGAAATTTCATATTTATCTAAATAAAGATAGTTAACACGTGTTTTATCTACAACCGCGATTTGCTCTAAGCCTAAAACATTAAATATTCTATCTAAATTTTCTTTATTATCAATTTCAACTTCATATTCATCACAGTACATATTATCATGCCAATTTTTATAATTTAATATCTTTTTATTACCACGTTCACCTATTCTTAACCATTCATTTATTTCTTTATCATTTAAAAATTTTCGATATGTTGGTTGATAATAAGTATCAACTTGATTACTTTCCTTAATAAATTTTGCATTTTGTTTCATAAAGTTTGACAAAACATCATATTCATCTTTCGTTATTTTTATTTTTATTTCAGTTACAACATCACTTCTTGGATTATCACCATAAACTAAATATCCAATGCTACAATCAAGTATTTCTGCAATTTTAACCAACATTTCTAAACTTGGCTCAGTTCTATTTTGTTCCCAACTTGAAATAGCTTTATCAGTAATAAATAACTTGTTTGCTAAATCAAGTTGAGTAAAACCTTTACTTTTCCTCAATTTACATATTCTGTCTCCAATGCTCATTTCCTCACCTCAATAAAATTATAGCATGAGCAATAACCAAACTTACTCTAAATTTTGTAGAGTAAAAATTATGATTTTAACATTAAAAGATATAAAAATTATACAAACAAAAAAATCAAACTTTTCTGTTTGATTTTAATAATCGTAGTCCTTGCTCACCATCTGAATATTTATCTAAAGTTAACGTTGCCATTTTCTTACTTTCGATAATGACAAAATCATCATCACAATATGATTTAAATAATTCAAAACTTCTTATTTCGTCTTCAGTAATACACTCTCCCAATGGCACTAATATTTCTTTACCATTTTCAATTTTTGTTCTAAACATTGGTGTTTTATCTGAATTTGCTATTGCTTGATAATATAAATTACCACCAACCCTTTCATGGTAAAAATCAATATCAAAAGCATCAGTATTAGTAATATCTACACTTGTAAAATAATGATATCCATCATTTAATGTTTCTACGATTAAAGTTAGACTAGAACCTGATTTAATAATTGTATTGCCAATGTATTCTCCATAAAATCCGCTAAAAATATCGTTTTTAGTATCTGATAAGTATTCTATTTCATCTCTTATTTTATCATAATCATAATAATTAAATCGAGAATCATCTTCATGCGATAAAGTTCTTTGTAGTTCTTTCATTCTTTCTAATTTACTAGTAAAGTCTTTATTTATAATATAATTTGTCATATCACATACTAAAGGTGTTGCATGTTCAACTTTAGCATTATTACAAAATCTCGAAAAAAATTCAGTTTTTGTTTTAACCTCATCATTTGACCAAAAAATACTATCAAGTGCATGATTTCTTAAACCTTCTTTATTAATTGTTACACATTTTAAGATTCCATCTACTTTATAAAAAGAAATTTTTTCTTCTAATCCCATTTCTAAATTATAGAAAATAAAACTTAAACATTCTATTGGTATAACTTTTTTTGTTTGCTCATCATAATTATAAGCAATTGATTGCATAATCTCGCGAGTTCCATTTTCATTATAGTAACTACAAAATTTGTGGTCAATATCACCAGCGGGAGTTAAATCTATTGACAAGTAACCCAATTGTTTGTTACCTTCCTCATTTAAAATTCTTACCTGAAAATAAGTTGCTTTTTTATTGGTTGATTTAGATTCTTTTTCCCATTTCAAAGTATGTGGATAAGAACATTGAATTGTCAATTCAATAGGTATATCCAATTCATCTATTGGGGTATAATCAGTAGTTGTTCCTAATAATCCTCTTCGATAAAAAGGCATAGCTTTTCCTTTGCGATTTTTTGACGAAACAAATTCCTTGTTAGAGATTACCGACTCAGACTTTTTTCCTCCAATTTTTAACTGGAATTTATAAGATATTATATCGTTAAAAGCTTTTAAAAATTCCTCTATATTCATTATAAAACATCCCTTAACTACTTATTAGTTTAGCATATTTGTCCTTCAAAAGCATTATTTTTGTCATCAGTTTTATTATAGTAAATAATATCAAATTCATTATCATCAAGCATTGCTTCTTATATAAATCATTTATAAAGTTACCAAATCTCCCAATGATACTATAAAGGAAAAGTAGAACAGCTTATTTTTTTATTATATATTTTTTATATTCACAATTTGGTGATGCAAGTTTTAAATAATCATCATAAATCGTTTCAACCTTAAAATTTTCAAAATAAGCACTTAGCATACCTGTAGAATCTTTATGACCAACAATTAAAATATTATAGTCAGTTTCACCATATTTATCTATTATTTCCCCTATAAAACTATATATTCTTTTCTTATAATCTTCAAGTTTTTCTATGCCACTATAAATATTCATATCAGGAACAGTCCCTGTTATCTTTATATCTGACATTAGCATTCCATCTGCACTACCTAAATCGTAAACATCTAGTCTTTCGTCTACAATTATATCACTTCTATTTGTAGATATTTTAGCCGTTTGTATAGCTCTTTCTTGTGGGGAAGAAAAAATATAATCAAATTCCACATTTTCTTCTTTAAACTTTTCACCTAACTCCATTGCTTGTTTAATACCAATAGTATTTAAAGGTTTTCCGCTTTTTCTACCTTGAGCTCTGTGTTCAGCATTTATATCTGTTTGTCCGTGTCTAGCAATATAAATAATCATTAAATTTCTCCTTTATTAGTTGTATGTTTTTACCATTATGCATGAAATGACTATGTCATTATGCAAGTTTATTACTAAAATGAGATTTTAGTCTTGTTGAAAGTTGTTTTTACAATTATTTTTTAATATTTAAAAACTCGAATTCCTAAAAGTCCGAGTTTATTATCAATCTGGTGGAGCCGGGGAGATTTGAACTCCCGTCCAAATTACTTTCAAAGTAGCGTCTACAGGTTTAGTTAGAAATAAAATTTCATAAGTACAAAAGCATCTAACAAACTAATACTTACTATCTTATAAATTATTCGTCTACGTCATATAAGAACTAACGCAAATATAAACCACATATATGAACCAATATTTTAACTATGGATGATTAAAATACCAGCCTCCTTGCTAAATTTTAAGCAAATACTGGAGAAAAATTAAAACCTTTGTCAGTTAATTTTAAATTGTTGCTATTTAAAGCATAGCTACTACCTGCAACTAAATCAAAACCATAATCTGTCGAAACCAAATTACGGCCCCAAGTAACTAAATAATACCACATAACATGGTATTATTCAAATTATTTTCCTAAGTCACTTAAATCAATGACATATTCTCCCTCTTTTGTATACAAATATTTTTCTCTAGCATACTTAGCTACATACTCAGGATCTTGTAATTTTTTTACATCATCTTCTAAATTTGCCTCATCATTTAATAAAGAAGTATAGACAGACTCAAGTCTTTCTTTTTCCTTTTTATTATTATATATTTTTTGCCATGTATTAAAACAAGATAAAGTCATCAAACCAACTAATAAAACAAATGTAGCTGCATATAAACATAGTCTCATTTTATATTTATTCATGACAATTCCTCCTACTAATTATAATATAGCAAATAATCATTTTAAGCATTATTTTTTTTATTGAATAATACTCTCTTTACACGATTTTTTACAATATATCCAGTGTAAGTTCCAATAAAAATTGATAAACATACATAAAAGTTAAATATAAAATAGTTATATTTATAACAAAAATATACTAAAGCAATAATAAAGAAAATTGCTAAAAAAAATTTTAATATTTTATTTCGATTAATGAATAATTGATAAATTAAAGAAGCTATAATAGAAATAAATATTATTAATAATATATAAATTAATTGATTCATTTAAATAGCTTAGTAATAATAGAATCTCCTACTTTTTTATCTTCAGCATATACAAAAGAATCTATTGTACCTTTTATTGAGACATTTCCATCAATCGTATCTAATTTTATCATTTCAAGATTACTACCTTTTATAAATATATTTCCCATATTACTTTCAAGCAAGAACTGTTTATCATCAAAACTCACAATTTTCTTTATACCACTTATAATTATATTTTTTCTTTCTACAATTTTTACTACATGATTTAAACTATTATTATTTTCCATTATTATCCTCCTAATAAAATATATTTTTATTGCAAAAAAAAATTCACAAAATTGTGAATTAATTTTCTGATTTAACTCTCTTAAGTTCTTCTTCGTATTCTTTTAAGATAGCATCAGTAAACATTTGTCTTGCTTCTTGATTAATTGGATGAGCTATATCTCTATATTCTCCAACACCAGTTTGCTTACTTGGCATAGCTAAGAAAAGACCATTATCTCCTTCAAGAATTCTAATATCATGTACTACAAATTGATTATCTATAGTAACAGATGCGAATCCTCTCATTTTAGAATTTTCTTTTTCAACTACACGTACACGTACATTTGTAATTTCCATCCTGTTTCACCTCTCTATTATAGTTTAATTTTAATACATAAATTGAAAAAAAGCAACAATTTTATCTAGGATAACCTACATACATCATTCCATTACCAACAAGACCACCTATGCCATTTTTTCCATATTTAGTTTTGTTCAAAAGTTCCTTTATATCAAGTCTTTTATTTTTATCCGTTAGTGCAATATTGACAGCAATTATTGCCGGATCTAATGCATGAATATTTACTCTTTTGGGACTACTAGCAAAATTAGCACCACTTTTAATTATATCTTCATAATCACTTTGACATGCTCCAGCAATTATCACAAGTTTTTCATGACTTTTTTCGTAATCACGAGCCTTTAAAACTGATTTCATAAAATATTTAGAATTTTTATATTTAGATATATCACTGGCATTTGCAAGTTTTCCATAAAAAGCGTCATGTCCAGTTATTACTAAAATATCCGGTTTTATTTCTTTTAAAAGACTATCAATTTTTTGCGGAACTTCAGACTCAGGAATTCTTTTACCAACTGCTAATACTCCAGCAGATTTATAAAAAGCTAAAGATTTATCAAGATAATCTTGATCGCCATCTATATGTAAAATTTTACCAGGAAGATAAAAATATTCGTCCCTGTCACCTGTCAAAATATTTACTTCAGGCATTTTTTCTTCTCTATGTTCCGTTTTAACTAAATCTTCTAAAGGAGAATCAGCATATAATCTAACATCCATACCCTTAAGATAAGCAATATTTCCTTCAATTTTTATTACTTTAAATATAACATCGTTGTTATGACTAGTTCTCGTAACAGCATCTCCTATTTGGATTTCCATAAAAATCACCCAATATAGTATATGAAAAACTATCTATTTAGTTAAAAAAAAACTTGCTATATAGTATTAGCAAGTTCAACAAATATTTCATATGATAATTCTTCAGACCTAGAAGAAAGTGAATAACCATACTTAGTTAATACACTTTCAACTTTGTTTAAATCATAAGATTTTAGGTTGTTTCTAATATTTTTTCTTTTATATTGAAAAGAATCCTTAACAAGTTTATTAAATTTTTCAAAGTCAACAGGTAGTACATTATCTTTTTTAACAAGTTTTATAACACTTGAATCTACATTCGGAATTGGATAAAATTTAGTTCTAGAAACATCAAATAATTTCTTAATATCAAAATGATAATTTAAAAGTACACTTATTGATCCATATTCTTTTGTTCCAGGTTTAGCAGAAAATCTTTCAGCCACCTCTTTTTGCACCATAAACACCATTTCTTTAACATCTACTCTTGATTCAATAATCGATAAAATTATTGGTGTTGTTATATAATAAGGCAAATTTCCTATAATATATAGATTATTATAATCGATTTTACTTATGTCACTTTGAATATCTCTTTTTAGAAAATCATCAAAAATTATTTGAGTCTTATCATTTTTTATTTGATTTAAAGTATTTTCTAAATCTTTATCTACTTCGTAACATATTAAATTTGAATTATACTTAACCAAATTTTTAGTAAGTGCTCCACTTCCTGGACCAATTTCTAGTATTAGATCATCTTCTGTAGGATTAATTGAAGATGTAATATTATTAATAATCAATTTATCATTTATAAAATTTTGACCAAATTTTTTCTTAAACACGTGTTTTTCCATAAAATCACCACGTCATAAGTTTACCATAAAAAGAAAGGAAAGTAATTATCTTTCCCATCCATTTCTTAAAACATCATAACTAATTTTGTGTCTACCGACATTCTTAGAAGCAAAATCTTCAGATTCAACAAGTAAATCCAAATCTGTTCCTAGAACACCACGATCAAGAACTATTGCTACAACCTTTTCTCCAGAAACATAATCAGCATCAAATGTTACAATTGAACCACATTTTAAATTCTTACTTGATGCAACAATTCTAACATTGCCATAATCAGCATCATTATATATAGTTGTTCCATCTGATACATCTTGTCCAGTACACCCAAGTTTACCACTACAAAGTGGGCAATTAGCTCCATATCCTGTTAAATCACCAGTAAATGTATCAAGAGGATAATATTTATCTTTCAATTGAATTTCATTTAGCTTATATGCCATTGCTGTTAAATCAATCGTTTTATTTAAATTTTCATTTGTTATTTTATCATTTAAATTAACCATGTTCACTTTTTGTATTACAAATACTGAACAAATAATCAATATGATTTTAGTTGCTTTAATAAATTTGTTACTATTCTTAATCATATAACCACCTTATATACTCATTTTAACAAAAATCAATATATAAGTAAACACTTTACACAAATTTTATATTATTTTTTTATTTTATAAAGTTCTTGTACATTTTTTTCGGTTATAGAAGATACTTCCTCTATGCTCACTCCCTTTAAATTAGCTAAATATTCAGCAATAATTTTTATATATTTTGGTTCATTAGAATATTTTCTAAAAGGTTCTGGTGTTAAATAAGGTGAATCAGTTTCTAAAATAATTCTATCTAAAGGAATATTTTTTATAACTTGATCAATTTTAGAATTTTTAAAAGTCATAACTCCACCTACACCAAAATAGAAACCTAATTTCATAAATATGTTAGCTGTTTCAAGACTACCACTAAAGCAATGAATTACTCCACGCACTTTAAATTTTTTAATAGATTCAATTGTATCTAATGTCGATTCTCTAGAATGAACAACTACTGGCAAGTTATACTTTTCAGCTAAAGCTAGTTGAAATTCAAAAACCTCAATCTGCTTATCACGATTTTCTTTTGTATAATAATAATCAAGACCGATTTCTCCAATTGCAACCAACTTTTTATTATTGATATTGTCTTCAATAATTTTTTCGATTTTTTTATAATCACCGTCCATATCTTCGGGATGTATTCCAATACAGGCATATATATTTTCATGTTCTTCAGAAGTTTTTAAAACCTCCGGTATATTTTTTAGACTTGTAGCCGCATTTAAAATTGTATCCACATTATTCTTTTTTGCAGATTCTATAACTTCATTAAAATCGTCAAAATATTCATTAAAAATATGTGCATGAGTATCCGTAAAACGCATAAAATGACCTCCAATAAATAAGAAAGTGATTACTCACTTTCCTTTTCTATTCTTGCAAATAATATTTCTGGCTTATTTAATACTGTACCAGATTTAAATTGACCGAATTCTTTGGTTGATTCATAAGAAGTTAGATCAGTATTAATTTGATTAAATATTTTTTCAGTTGTTTCAGGAATAAAAGATTGAAGATAAACAGTACAAATTCTTATTGATTCAATTAGATTATATAACACTGTTTTTAATCTATCTTGTTTTGTTTCATCCTTAGCTAAAACCCAAGGTGTTGTATCATCAATATATTTATTAGTTGCTCTTAGACAATTAAGTACTTCGTCGATAGCGTCAGCTATTCTTAATTCATCCATTTTTTTCTTAAATAAGTTAGGTAAAGCTTCAATTTTTTCTATTAAAGTAGCATCAACATCTTCAGTAACACGTGTATTTTCAACTACGCCATCAAAGTATTTATGAGACATTGAAATAGTTCTATTAACAAGATTTCCTAAAATATTAGCAAGATCACCATTAATTCTTTCAACAAGTAAATCTTCAGAGAAAACCCCATCACTTGCAAAAGGAATTTCATGTAAGAAAAAGTATCTTATGGCATCTACTCCATATTTGTTAACTAAATCATCAGCGTACACTAAATTACCTTTACTTTTACTCATCTTACCATCAGCCATTATTAAAAAAGGATGTCCAAATACTTTTTCTGGAAGTGGTAAATCTAAACTCATTAGGAAACATGGCCAATAAATTGTATGAAATCTTACTATATCTTTACCAATTAAATGCAAATTAGCTGGCCATAACTTCTTAAATTCATCTGTTTGATTATCAACATCATATCCAATGTTAGTAATATAATTAGTCAAAGCATCTAACCAAACATAAACAACATGCTTTGGATCAAAATCTACAGGAATTCCCCAAGAGAAAGATGTACGTGAAACACATAAATCTTGAAGACCAGGCTTAATAAAATTATTTAACATTTCATTTTTTCTAGCTTCAGGTTGAATAAAGTTTGGATGACTTTCAATATACTCAACTAACCTATCTTGATATTTAGATAATTTGAAAAAATAAGCTTCTTCACATTTTTCTTGAACATCTCTACCACAATCAGGACACTTTCCATCAACTAATTGACTTTCAGTCCAAAAAGACTCACATGGTATACAATATAATCCCTTATATTCACCTTTATAGATATCTCCTTTATCATACATTTTCTTAAATATATGTTGAACTACTTCTTCATGATGTTTATCAGTTGTTCTAACAAATTTATCATATGTTGTATTCATCAAATCCCAGATAGTTTTTATTTCACCAGCAACGTTATCAACATATGCTTGAGGTTCAACTCCAGCTTCAGTAGATTTAATTTGAATTTTTTCTCCGTGTTCATCAGTTCCAGTTTGGAAATAAACATCATAACCTTCCAATCTCTTATTTCTAGCAATTGCGTCGGCTAAAACAATCTCATAAGTATTTCCAATATGAGGTTTCGCAGATGTATAAGCAATTGCTGTACTAATATAATACTTTCCTTTTTCCATAAAAATTTTCCTTTCAATAAAAAACATCCATAATATAGGAACGAACGTATCCGTGGTACCATCCTATTTTATGAATGTAATCATACACTTTTATCTTAACGCGATTTAAACGATTTAAACTCCAGATCCATTCGATTATTTTACTAACTTATCTGTTCTCACCTAACCAGATTCTCTTATAAAAGTCTTCAAATAACTTCTTTCCTTCTTTGTCTAACGACTTTAATATATCACGTAAAAATAATTTATTCAAGTTTATTTTATCATATTTACAATTTCGTCAAGTAGTTTAACTTCATAATAAATGAAATGCTTATCTAAATTAACTTTTGGTAAACTAATATAAATTTTCTTCATTTTATAAGCAAGTCTAAATTTTGGATTTATATTATATGCAATTAAGAACAATTTATCTCCTTCTATTTTATTAGAAACTTCCTCGCTTAATTCTAATTCGATTAAAGACTCGGTTTGTTTTACTCGTGTAATATTTAAAAGACGCGCAAGTTTTTCAAACCATTCTTCATACATATAGATTTCCATTTTTTCATCGACAACACCAAAACGATCCTCAATTTCCTCTTTAGCTTTTAATAAGGATTCTTCATCTTTAATTTCATTGATAATTTTATGAATTTCAATTTTGATGTTTTCCTCTTTTACATATGCATCATCTATATGATTTTCAACTTCAATAAGTGGATTAGTTTCATCTTCCTCTTCAACTACTTCACCTTTTAAGCGTTTTATTTCATCATTAACCATTTGAGTATAAAGTTCAAGACCAACGGAGTCAACAAAGCCTGCTTGTTCACTTCCAAGTAAATCTCCAGCTCCTCTTATAGATAAATCTCGCATCGCGATTTTATAACCAGATCCAAGTTCAGTAAAATCTTTAATTGATTGAAGTCTCTTTTTTGCTGTTTCCGTTAAAATTCTAGATGGTTTATACATTAAATAAGCATATGCAATTTTATCGCTTCTTCCAACTCTTCCTCGAAGTTGGTATAGTTGAGAAAGTCCAAAATTATCTGCATCTATTATAATTAAAGTATTAACGTTTGGTATATCAATACCAGTCTCTATGATAGTTGTACATAATAAAATATCATATTTATAATCAATATAATCACTTACTACTTTTTCAAGTTCATTCTTATCCATTTGACCATGAGCAATTGCAACCCTTGCTTCTGGCACTAATTTTTTTATCTTAGTAAGTTCATCTTCAATGCTTTTAACTTTATTATAAAGAATAAATACTTGCCCATCTCTAGACATTTCTTTATAAATTGCATCTTTGATTAAAACATCATTTTCTTCCAAAACATAAGTTTGAACAGGATAACGATTCACAGGAGCTGTATCAATAATAGATAAATCTCTTAATCCACTCATCGCCATTTTTAAAGTTCTTGGTATTGGTGTGGCTGATAAAGTAAGAACATTAACATTATTTTTTAATTCTTTAATTTTTTCCTTATGAGTTACTCCAAATCTTTGTTCTTCATCAATAACAAGTAATCCAAGATTTTTATAATCAATTTTATCATTAAGAAGTTTATGTGTACCAAAAACAATATCAATAATTCCCTCTTTTAAACCTTTGATAATACGATTAGTTTCTTTAACAGATACAAACCTATTAAGTAAAGCTATATTAATTGGATAATTTTTAAATCTCTCTAACGCATTTTTATATTGTTGTCTTGAAAGCAAAGTTGTTGGACAAAGATAAGCTACTTGATGTCCATTCATAACTGTTTTAAACATTCCTCGAAACGCAACCTCAGTTTTACCAAATCCTACATCACCACATAAAAGTCTATCCATTGGAACTTTGGAAGAAAGATCATGTTTTAATTCCTTAATACATTTTTCTTGATCACTTGTAGCCGTATATTGAAAATAAGAATCAAATACTTCTTCTTCAGGATAAGTCTTATAAGCATCTCCAACTATATTATTTCTTGCTGCATATAATTTTATTAATTCTCCTGATATATCTTTTATCTTAGCTTTTACTTTCATCTTTGTTTTAGCCCAGTTTGTAGAATTCAATGAGTTTATTTTAGGCTTAACTCCATCAGCATCAGAAAATTTATATATCGAATTAATTTTTTCAACAGGAATATAGACTTTATCATTACCTGCATAATTTATTAATATGTAATCTCTTTGCATTCCATTTTTAGTTAAAGCTTTTATTCCACCATATATTCCTATTCCATTACTTTGATGTACTACATAATCTCCAATTTTTAAATCATCAAAACTTTTAATTTTTCTTCCCAATTTATAAGAATTCTTATAGGTATTCACAACTTTTATATCATCAATATCATATTCGCTTATTACTGAATAGTTGTTTATTATAAAACCTTCATTAATTTTTTTCTTTATTATATTAATTTCACCATTAATAATAGTACCTATATTAACATGATCAAACAAATATTCAATTGAATTAATTTGTCTATCATTACTTAAGTATATAATTAATGTATTTTTCTTATAAGTTGATAACACATAATCTTTTAAAGAATTATAATTTCCTTTAAATTTTATCATTGGTTTTGAATTATAACTGATGCTATCAGCATAATTATTAACTGTTTCTACACGCATAAAATTATCAACCATAATTTCTTCATATTTATACATAAATACTTCATCAGTATTCTTAGATTCATTATAATCTTTAATATCCTCAAGAATTTTATTATAGCCATTCAATATTTGATTTTCATCAACGAAAAAAGTAAAAGGCTTATTCATGTATTCATATAAAGAATTATGTTGGTCAGTAGAAACTTCTGAAAATGGCATAAGTTTAAAACTAGAAACTTCATTTATTGATAACTGAGTTTCTTCATTAAAGAATCTAATAGAATCTATTTCATCTCCAAAAAATTCCAATCTTATTGGATGATCACTTTCAATTGGAAATATATCTATGATATATCCACGAACAGCATATTCTCCAGTAGATGTTACAAGTGAATCTCGAGAATATCCTAGTTTATCTAAAAATGATAAGAGTTCATCTCTTTCATAAGTTTTTCCTTTTTCCAATATAAGTTCAAAGTTAGTAGATTCTTTAATTGATGGTAAAAACCTCAAATATCCCATTAAATTAGTAACAACTATACCGGAATGTTCTTTTAAATACTCTAAAGTTTCAAGGCGACGCACCTTTAAATCAGGTGATATTGCAAGAGCAACTGAGGCTAAAAAATCATCCATTGGAAAAAGGCAGACATCGTCTGTATATGTTTTTAAACCTTGATATATTTTGTTTGCATCATATAAAGTATTAGTAACTATTAAAACATTTTCATGTTTTTTATTATAATAATTCAAATAATATTGAATAGTTAATTCCTCAGTAAGTCCACAAACATGATATCCATTTTTATATTTAAAAATATCACTCAAAAAATCCATATTTTCTCCTAATTATATTTACTCATCAATTCTTGAATACTTAATTTACTGAAATCTTCAATTATTTTATCAACAACTGAAAAACTATTTGATAAAATATTTAATTCTTCTTTATAAAATTTTGATAAAACATAATCTTTAGTATCCATATTTCTATTATGTGCAATTCCAACTTTTATTCTAGCAAAAGATGTAGAATTTAAATATTTTATAATATCTTTTATTCCATTGTGTCCACCACTTGAAGAATTAATCTTAATTCTTATTTTGCCAAACTCCAAGTCCATATCATCTTGAATAACTAACACATCACTTAAATCTAATTTATAAAAATTTATAAAATCATAGACAACTTTACCTGATAAATTCATATAACTTAAAGGTTTAATAAAAATATATTTTTCTCCATCAATATTAGTCTCATAGTATTCCGCATTAAATTTTTTAGAATATTTTACAGTTCCTAAATAATGATCAAGAGACATAAAACCTATATTATGGCGAGTATTTTCATATTCTTTTCCTGGATTTCCTAAACCAACTACTAATTTCATTTTTTACCTCCCAAAAATACCTTGATATGTTTTGTTTTCATCAATATATACCGGTCTTTCTATTTTAACATAATCTTTTCCATTCAAAAGTGCTTCAATTAAAACAAGCGATGATTCTCCATTTCTATTATCATAAATAGGAACTATAGATTTTATACCAAAATTATATTTTTTTAAACATTCAATAATATCCACAATTCGAGAACTAGTATGTACCAAATAAAAATATCCACCATTTTTTAAAGATGCAGCTGAAACGTGAACAACCTCATCCAAATTAGTACTTATCTCATGACGAGCTTTAGCAAGCACTTCATTGTCATTTAATACTTTATCATCATGATATATAAAATAAGGAGGATTACAAGTAACTATATCATATTTCCTTTTAAAATCAATATTTTTTATATCATCATTATAATAATTAATATTTCTTACATTATTTTTTTCAATAGACATTTTACCAAGTTCATATATTTCAGGTTGTAATTCATATGCATCTATTTTTAGTCTATCACCAAATTTCTTAGATAAAATCAAAGGAATTGGTGCATTACCTGAACATAGATCCAAAACATTTTTGGCATTTTTTCTAACCCTAACAAACTCAGCTAATAAAACTGAGTCTACTGAAAACTTAAAATACTTACCATTTTGATATATATACATATCATAATCATATAAATCATTTAATTCTGCTTGATTCATAAACACATTTATCTCCATTTATTTCAACGGTATATTTTTTGTTCAAAACATCAATTGAAACAACTCTTCCTTTTCCATCTGGAGTTTCTACATATTCTCCAACTTTAGGTAAAAGTTTTCTATGACAAGTATATACTTCATCCTCATATGCAAGACAACAAAGAAGTCTTCCGCAGGCTCCATTAATCTTGTTTGGATTTAATGCAATATTTTGATTTTTTGCCATACTGATACTAATTGTATCAATCCCATTTAAAAATGATGCACAACAAAGTGGTCTTCCGCATTGACCAAGACCACCAATCTCCTTAGATTTATCTCTTACTCCTATTTGATGAAGTTCAATACGAGTTTTATATTTTGCAGCTATTTCTTTGACAACATCTCGAAAATCAATTCTTTCATCTGCAATGAAGTTAAACATCAATTGTTTTCTATCCAAAGTATAAGTTGCATCTAAAAGTTTCATTTCAAGGTTTGCTTTTTTTACACATTCTCTTGCATAATCAAGAGCTATTTTAGCATCTTTTAAATTAGTAAGATAATTATTGTAATCTTTTTTTGTTGATATTCTAATAACCGGTTTCATATCTTCTATATTAATATTTTTTGTCTCCGGAACGTCAAGCTCATAAACTTTTGCAAATTGTTCCCCTTTTTCTGTTTCCACAACAACAGTTAATCTGGTTTTCAAATCCAAATTATCATATTTAAAATAATATAATTTTCCAGTATCTTTAAATTTCACTCCACATATCTTCATAAATCTACTCCCATAACAATATCATTTTGTTTAATATCAATTCTTTATTTAAATTAAATTTAAATTCATTTTGTATTTGTTCAATTAATTTTATTCTTTTAGCTAAAACTAATATATCATTCGTATCAACACTTACTAATATTTTATCAATCATATTTTTATCACAAGTAAGACGTTTTAATAAATAATCATATTTTATTATATACGCTTTTCTTAATATATCAAGTATAGTTTCAATTTCAACTCTTTCTTTTTTAGCTATATTTTTTATTTGATTCATCAAAACATACTTTTTAGTAGAATTTAGTTTAAACGCTAAATCTAATGTTTCATCAACAAATAGATATTGCTCATCATTAACACTTAATAAATCTTGCAAATTTTCATAAGGATAAATAAGTTTAAAAATCTCACATCTACTTTTAATAGTTGGTAACATTTTAGATATACTAGTTGTTATAAAAAAGCCAACAATATTTTTTTCAGGTTCTTCCAAAAATTTAAGAATTTTATTAGAAGCTGATATATTTAGTTTTTCAGCACTTTTTATTATATATACAGAATAACTTCCCATAACTGATGTTGTTGAAAATGAATCTAATATATTTTCAATTTGTACAACTTTAATATCTTTACCATCTGGTTCAACTGTAATTAAATCCGGAAAATTATTGTTATCAATTAAATTATCAAATTCATGATTAGTAATAACTTTCAAAATATTTAAGATATCACTATATGCCTTTTCTATATTATTTGTCTCAAACAAAAAAGCATGAGAATTTTTTTTCTCAAGGAATGATTTTTCTATATTATCAATAATTGCTTCTTTGTTCATATTCATCACCAATAAAATTTATAGGCAAGTATTCCATATATAATCAATCCAGGAAATCCAAAAATTGATGTTATAATTAAACTAAAATAGTTGATTGGAACATAATAACCTATTTTAACTAATATAATATTTAAACTATAAATTGTAATTGTTGAAAACACAAAGTTTTTTAACAATTTTTTTATTACTTTCATGTTATCACCATATTACAATATATTTTAATATACTTATTTTATGATACTTCTTTTCTATCCAAAAGGGCTTGATCCAATGTTAGTGCATCAAGATAGTCAAGTTCTACTCCCATTGGAATTCCATAAGATAATCTAGTAATCTTAACATTTTTATTTTCTAATATTTTTTTGATATATAAGGTTGTTGTTTTTCCTTCAATAGAAGATTTTAATGCAACAATTACTTCAGCGTTTTCAATGCCATCCAACCTTTTAACAAGACTGGATAGATTAATATCTTCTGGATAAACACCATCCATTGGAGATATAAGTCCATTTAATACGTGATATTTTCCATTAAAGCTCCCAGATTTTTCAAACATAAATACGCTTTTATAATCTTCAACAACACATATAAGGTCATCACGTCGATGTTCATTTGCACAAATATAACATTCGTCTTGGTCAGTTAAATGTCCACAAATTTTACATCTGTGTAATTTGCTTTTGCATTCTTTAATCGCGTTTACAAAGTTATCAATATCTTCATCACTTAATTCAAGTAAAGCCAATGCATTTCTTTCAGCACTTTTTTCTCCAACTCCTGGTAATTTTTTAAATGACTCAATTACATTATTTAAACTACTTGGATACATATTAAATCAAACCACCAAGTTGTTTACCATAAACGCCAAGCTTTGATTCAACATCACGTTCAATTTTAGAAATAGCATCATTGAAAGCTATCTTTATCATATCTTCTAAAATATCTAGATCTTCAACATCAAACTTTTCCATATTTTTAAATTTAACGTTTTTTAATTTTTTATCTCCACTTAATACAACTTCAACTAGTTCTGAACTACCTGTATATTCAGTAGAATAAATTTCTTGTTGTTTTCTTTCTATTTCTTTTTGCATTCTTTGGGCTTGTGCCATTAAATTATTCATATTCATAATATTTCTCCTATTCCATATTTACATTATTTGAACCAAATATACTTTCCGCCAACTGACATGAATTATCATCTTTATTTATATAAATGGTTTCATCTATTAATTCATACTTTTTATCTTTATCATATGTTGATAAAAAGTTTTTCCACTCTTGCTCATTTAAAAATAAAAATTTATATTCTTTGTTTAAAACTTTTTTAAATTGAATCTCAAGCTCGTGAAGTTTTTTATTTCCGATTATTTTTGTACTTTCACTTTTTGTAACAAGTAAAGCATAATCATTGGATACAATCTGAGGAATTGAATTTTTAAGAATAGTTTTAAATTCTTTTAGATCATTATTATCTAGGTATGTATAAAATTCTTTCCACGATTCTATAAATGAAAGTTTATTTTCTTTACTTGCTGATACTAAAGTATTGTTTATTCGCGTATCAATAAATTCTTTCGTTACTTTATAATAACTAGAATCATTTGCAGTTAACATTTCATTTACGTCAACTTTAGTGTCTTTTGAAATTATTTCCCGGGAAATAATTTGATTAATATCACGACTGCTTAAATTTACTTCATCATCATTTATAAAAGATACCAACTCTAACTCCAACATCAAAAATCCATTTGAGTTAGAATTAAGTTTTCCTAATAAATCATTAAGTGAATTAATTATTTTTTTCAATTGTTTAAAAGCATTGTTGCTTACATTTTTTTGTTTTAAGGCAATAGCTTTATTCAAAAAGTATTCGATCATTTTATCAAGTAATAATTTAATATCAATACCACATTTTTTTATATCTGATAATTTTGTTAATAAATCATCTAGATTATTATGAAGAATAGCAACATATAATTCTTCAATATCATCATTCGTTATTGTTCCATAATTTTGTTTTAAAACATCTATATTTATTTCTTCACTTATTTTTGATAGTTGATCCAAAATACTTAATGCATCTCTCATACAACCATCTGATAAGAAAGCAATTTCTGCCAAAGCATCATCTTCGCTTTTTATATTTTCTTCTTCACAAATTTTTTTCAAGTGTTCTGTTATTTCAGCCTTATCTATTCTTTGAAAATCAAATCTTTGGCATCTTGATAAAACAGTAATTGGAACTTTTTGAATTTCTGTTGTAGCTAAAATAAAAATAACATTATGAGGTGGTTCTTCAAGTGTTTTTAAAAAAGCATTCCAAGCACTTGTTGATAACATATGTACCTCATCTATTATATATATCTTATATTTACTATTAGTTGGAGCAATATTTACCGAATCAACTATATTTCTAATATCATCAACACTGTTGTTACTTGCTGCATCAAGTTCAATTATATCAGGACTTTGATTAAAATTTTTGCAATTTTCACATTCACCACAAGAAATACCATTTTGTGGATTCAAGCAATTTAGTGCTCGCGCAAATATTTTTGCTGTACTTGTTTTACCAGTACCTCGTGGTCCAGTAAATATATATGCATGAGCTATTTTGTCATTAATAATAGAATTTACTAATATTTTTTTTATAGAATCTTGCCCAACTAAATGATTAAAGTCAGCTGGTCTATATTTTCTGTATAATACCTTGTAGTCCATAAGCTTTCACCTAAACAAATTATATCATATTAGTTTTATCTCTTACAATTATCTTTGAAGAATTGTGTCAATAATTCCCTATATTTTAGAGATTTATTGTCAACATCTTGTATAATACATTTGTTCGTTTTATTATATATTTTTTTATTTTCATTTCTAGGTATCAAATAATAAACGTTTTTTATTCTAGCCTCTTTAATAACATTCATGCACATATCACATGGTTCAAGTGTGACATAAAGATCACAGTCAAACAATCTAAAATCTTTTAATTTTTTATTTGCTTTACTTATTGCCATAATTTCAGCATGATTTATTGTTAAATGTTTTTGCATGCGACTATTGTGAGCTTTAGAAATTATTTTATCATTTTTTACTATAAAAGCAGCAATTGGAACATCATTATGTTTTAAAGATTTTAAAGATTCTTTTATTAGTTTATCTATCATAGTTACCTCCAAAAAAATGTTGAAAACTTTATATATATTTAAATATAAAAAAAGCACACACAATTAGAGGTTGTTATGGCTGCTGTATTCCTACTCTGACCAGATTCCAACATAATTGTTGTGCAAGTTAATTATAGCAAAAAAGAGAAAATATAACAAGATAAAATAAAAGTGCAAATTTTAAAAATTTGTTATTTTGTGTATTTAATCTAAATTATCAATGTTTCACGTGAAACATACTTATTTAATATGCAAATATAATCAGGATTTAAATAGTTATTAAATACTTTTTTAAATTCAAATATGATATTCATTTTTTTAATTTAAATTTTTATAAAAAGTAGTAATGTTTCACGTGAAACATTACAAGCAATTATGCATAAATGGTAAAATAGCATTTTTAAATAGAATAACATATATAAATTAGAATTAATTATGATTTTTTATTAACTATGTTTCACGTGAAACATAGTTTGCTTTAAGTTTTATATTTTTTTATATCTATAATATTTTAATCTAAAATGAAATTATCTATTTATTTACTTAATTCAATGTTTCACGTGAAACATTGAATAGTTATAAACTAATTTATATAATGATAATTATTATAAAAGCATAATAATAATTGTAATTTCATAAAAGTCTATAAATATGTTTCACGTGAAACATATTTATTATGCACATTACTTATATTTTATTTTAAAAAAACTGTTTTATATAAAAAAGTTCAAAAAAAATATAAATATTTTAATGTTTCACGTGAAACATTGTTTAATTTATCAAATTTAATCATTAAAATTAATAAAATTCAAGTATTAAAGTAGTTAAAATGTTATTTAAAATCATTATATTTTTATTTATTAGCTATTATTTAAATAAAAAAAGTAAGTATATTTTTAAATTAATATGTTTCACGTGAAACATATTAATTTGACCATACAAGAGTCAGCAAATTAAAGTGATAATTTACTATTTGTTTAAATTTAAATAGTATATAAATTTTTAATTTAATGTTTTATATATTTAAATATTATTAATATATTTTAATTTTAAAAACAATAATGTTTCACGTGAAACATATATGCAACAAATATAAAATTAGAATAATATGCAAATTTTAAAAATCTGTACTTTCAAAATAATTGTTGAAAACTTTTGCATAAAAAAGAAGAAACTATTCAGCTTCTACCGCTTCATTTTCAGTTTCTTCTTTGTCTAAAATACTTATTGTTGAAACATATTGATTATCTTTTAAGTTTATAAGTTTTACTCCTTGAGTAACTCTTCCTAATTGAGATATTTGATCAATTCCCATTCTAATCGTCATTCCTGATTCAGTAATCATCAATAAATCTTTTTTATTGTTAACAATCTTATGAGCTATCATTTCACCATTTTTATCAGTAACATTTAAAGCTTTAACTCCTTTGCTTCCACGTTTAGTCATACGATATTCACTAATTAAAGTTTTCTTACCATATCCTAATTTAGTTACTATTAATAGGTTGTCATCATCTTTTCCGACTTCCATTCCTGTACAAGAATATCCGCCATCAAGATTAATTCCTTTAACTCCACTAGCAGTTCTACCCATTGGACGAATCTCGTTTTCATTAAATACAACCATACGACCAGAAGTAGAGCCTAAAATCACTTTATTATTTCCATCGGAAACTTTTACATCAATTAACTCATCATCATCTTTTAATGATATAGCTATTTTGCCTGACGTACGTATGTTCGAATATTCCCCTACTGGAGTTTTCTTTACTAATCCATTCTTAGTAGCAAACATTAAATACTCACTTTCATGTTCATTACTGATACTTATAATTGAATTAATTTTTTCTCCTTTTTCAATTTGTAATAGATTTATGATTGGAAGTCCCTTAGCTTGTCTACTATATTCAGGAATCTCATAACCTTTTATACGATAAACTTTACCTTTATCAGTAAAGAATAAAATATAATCATGAGTTGATGCATTAACTAAATATTTAACATAGTCTTCTTCATTAGTAGTCATTCCCTTAATTCCAACCCCTCCACGATGTTGAGATTTAAATGTAGATGACGCACATCTCTTAATATATCCCTTATCAGAAATTGTAACAATTATATCTTCTTGTGGAATTAATGATTCATCTTCAATATAATCAATAGCTGTCATATCAATACTTGTTCTTCTTTCATCAGCATATTTTGCCTTAATTTCAAGAAGTTCTTTCTTAATTATATCTAACACTTTTTGTTCACTTGCTAAAATTTCTTTTAATTCTTTAATTTGTTCAATTAAATCAGCAAGTTCATTTTCAATCTTATCTCTTTCAAGGCCTGTTAATCTACGTAGTTTTAATTCTAGTATAGCATTTGCTTGAATTTCATCAAATCCAAATCTTTGAATTAAGTTTTCTCTTGCAATTACATCAGTTTCTGCTTCTTTAATAATTTTAATAACTTCATCAATATTATCAAGAGCAATTTTGTAACCCTCTAAAATATGAACTCTTTCTTCTTTTTTCTTTAGATCAAATTTAGTTCTTCTAATTATTACTTCTTTTTGGAAATCAATATATTTAGAAATAATATCCTTAATGTTCAAAACTTTTGGAGTCCCATTATCAATCATTAAGAAAATAATACCAAATGTTGATTGTAATTGAGTATGTTTATATAAATTGTTTAAAACAACTTGAGGATTTGCCTCCTTTTTAAGAGTAATAATAATGTTTACGCCTTTTTCAAGACTTGTTGCATCATGATAATCAGCAATTCCTTCTAAAGTCTTATCACGAACTAACTCACCTATTCTAGTTTTTAGATCAAATGTATTAATTCCGTAAGGAAGTTCAGTAATAACTATTTTATTTTTACCATTGTCCTCTTCAATCTCAGCTTTACAACGAATTGTAATAGATCCTCGACCAGTTTCATAGGCTTTCTTAATACCACTGTTACCTAAGATAATACCACCTGTTGGAAAATCTGGCCCCTTTAGTTTTTCCATAATTTCTGGAATAGTTATCTCATGATTATCTATATAAGCGACACATCCATCAATTACTTCTCCTAAATTATGAGGAGGAATATTTGTTGCCATACCAACAGCAATTCCCATTGTCCCATTTACCAATATATTTGGAAATCTTGATGGTAATACTTCAGGTTCAACCTCAGTTTCATCAAAGTTAGGAATCATATTAACAGTTTCTTTATTTAAATCACGAAGTAATTCAAGTGATATTTTTGCTAAACGAGATTCTGTGTAACGCATTGCTGCTGCTCCATCACCATCCATGTTACCAAAGTTGCCATGTCCATCAATTAACATGTGTCTATAACTAAAATCTTGGGCCATTCTAACCATTGCTTCATATATAGAAGAATCGCCATGTGGATGATATTTTCCCATAACATCACCAACAACACGCGCACACTTACGATATTGTTTATCTGGTGTATAACCATTTTCATACATTGAATAAAGAATTCTTCTATGAACTGGTTTTAATCCATCTCTTAAATCTGGTAAAGCTCTGGCAACAATTACACTCATCGAATAATCAAGAAATGATTCTTGAACTTCTGTAACAATATTATTTTGATTAATCTTATCCATACCTTACCTCCTATATATCCAAGTTTTGAACAAAATGAGCGTTTTCTTCAATGAATTTTCTTCTTGGTTCAACATCTTCACCCATAAGTGTTTCAAAAACTTTATCAGCTGCAACTAAATCATCAACTGTAATTTGTCTTAAAATACGATTTTCTTTTGACATTGTTGTTTCTTTTAACTCAGCTGCATTCATCTCTCCTAAACCTTTAAATCTTTGAACTTCATAGCTCTTACCATTTAAAGATTCAACGTATTCATTATATTCATTATCATCAAGAACATATTTTATTGTTTTTCCACAAGTTACCTTATATAAAGGTGGTGTTGCGGAATAAACATGTCCTGCTTCAACTATCGGTTTAAAGAATCTATAGAATAATGTTAATAACAATATTCTAATATGTGATCCATCAACATCGGCATCTGTCATGATTATAATTTTGTCATATCTTAACTTAGATAAATCAAATTCATCACCAATTCCTGTACCAAAAGCAGTAATGATAGTTCTAATTTCGGCATTTTCAAGAGCACGATCAAGTCTTGCTTTTTCAACATTTAAAATTTTACCTCTTAACGGAAGAATAGCTTGAGTCATTGAATCTCTTCCTGTTTTCGCACTTCCACCAGCAGAATCTCCCTCGACTAAGAAAATTTCGCATTCGCTTCTATCTTTGCTTTTGCAGTCAGATAATTTTCCCATAAATCCAGGTAAATCTAAATCCGTTTTTCTTCTTGTAACCTCACGTGCTTTTTTAGCAGCCATTCTTGCTCGAGATGCAATAATACATTTTTCTAAAATTGCTCTAGCGTTATCGGGATTTTCCATCAAGAATCTTTCAAAGCCTTTTGAGAAGACACTATCGGCTAACTTTCTTACTTCTGAATTTCCTAGTCTTCCTTTGGTTTGACCTTCAAATTGAGGATTTGGATGCTTACATGAAATAATCATAGTTAATCCTTCCTTAACGTCATCACCAGTTAAACTTTCATCTTTTTCCTTTAACATATTAGTTTTTCTTGCATAATTATTAATTACTCTTGTTAAAGCACGTCTTACTCCCTCTTCGTGAGTTCCACCATCATGAGTATTTATGTTGTTAACAAATGAATAAATATTATCTTGATAAGAAGTATTATATTGCATTGCAACTTCAAAGAATACTCCTTCTTCTTCTCCATCAAGATGAATAATTTGATCATGAATTGGTGTTTTATTCTTATTTAAGAACTTAACATATTCAGAAATTCCTCCTTCATAAAGGAAAGTTTCTCCCGTTGTATCCTCATCATCTCTATCATCTCTAATATTAATTGATAAACCCTTGTTTAAGAAAGCAAGTTCTCTTATTCTTACCTTTAATGTTTCATAATCATAAATATCTGTATCAAAAATTGTTGGATCTGGTTTAAAAGTAACTGTAGTTCCTGTACGATGTGGTTCACATTCACCTATTACATGCAATGGTTCTTTAGTATGTCCACCATTTTCAAAACGAATGTAGTTTATTTTACCATCTTTATAAACCCTTACTTCACACCAACTTGATAAAGCATTTACTACACTAGCACCTACTCCATGTAATCCTCCAGATACCTTGTATCCGCCTCCACCAAATTTTCCACCAGCATGTAATACAGTATAAACTGTTTCTACTGTAGAAATATGAGTTTTTGGATGTATGTCCACAGGAATTCCTCTACCATCATCCTTAACTGTGATTGAATTATCCTTATTTATTACAACCTCTATATTTTTACAATATCCAGCTAAAGCTTCATCTATTGCATTATCAACAATTTCCCATACAAGATGATGAAGTCCTTTAACATCTGTTGTACCAATATACATACCAGGTCTTTTTCTTACGGCTTCAAGTCCCTCTAAAACTTGAATATCCGATGCATCATAATGTTCGCTATTCATAAATACCCTCCTTAACGTTGCCATTCTCTACATAAAAAATACGGCTTTCTTTCTTTAATTCATCATTTACTTTATCAAGTTCCGTTGTAGTAATAAATGTTTGTATATCATCATCAATAAACAACATTATATTATTAATTTTTTCTTCATCCAACTCACTAAATAAATCATCTAATATCAATATAGGAGTAACCCTTTTTTCTTTTTTAAATATTTCAATTTCAGCCATTTTAAGAGAAATAATTGCATTTTTTTGTTCTCCTTCAGACCCATAATCTTTTAAATTACAATCATTTAAATAAAAAATATAATCATCTTTATGAATTCCAAAATTAGTTTTTCCTAAAATAATATCTCTTTTTTCTTCTTCTTTATATACTTTTAAAAGTTCTTCACGGTTCTTCTCATGATAACACGAGTCATATTTCAAAGTAAGACCGCTTTTTCCAGAAATTTTTTCGTAGTTATTAGAAATATAAACGTTTATATCCTTCATAAAGTTATTACGATAATCATAAAGTTTAAGTCCTAAATCAACTAACTGCTCAGTTAAGATATCTAAATAACTTATCGGAGCTGTTCCATTTAAATAAAGTGTTTTTAAATATAAATTTCTTTGTTTTAAAACTTTATTATAAAGAGTTAAAACTTTCAAATAATCATTGCTAAACTGGCTTAATTCAATATTAATAAGCTTTCTTCTAACACTAGGAGTATCTTTTATTAACAATAGATCGTGTGAAGTAAATAAAACTATATTGATTTTCGATAAATAATCGCTTAATTTATCTATCTTATTGTTGTTAATCTTAACAGTCTTATCATTTTCTTTAACAATTACCTTATAATCGTTTTTATATTTTTCTTCTACTGTTCCTTCTACTCTAGTTAAATCAGTATTATATCTTATTATTACATTTTCTTTTGTTCCTCTAAAGGACTTTGTAAATGCAAGAACATAGATAGCTTCAACAATATTGGTTTTCCCCATACCATTTTTACCAATAATCAAATTTTTCTTAGGGTCAAAATCCAAACTCAATTTTTCATAGTTACGGAAATTCAGTAACTTCAAATTCAAAATTTTCATTTTTACCCCCTAATTTCAATTTTAAAAGATTTTTAGTATTTTGTGTACTCCTATACACATATTAATTATACCATAATTTAAGGTACAAAAAAAGAAAAAGTATCCTAATTTAGGTGTTTTTTCTTATATTCAGCCACTAATCTAAGTGTATTATTATATTGATTATTTAAAATATAAAAAGATATAGCGGCATCAATTAATATTCCATTAGAAAATTCAATTATTCCCCTATTACTTTCACTATCTTTTAAGATATTTTTAATATTAATAAAATTAATCCAAATACAAGATCTAAGCCTTGGAGATTTAGTTGGAAATAATATAATATCATTAATTTCACTGATAACCAATGGCTGTTTATACTTGTGTCCAACGTGGTAATTAGTGCTTTCTAATCTACCGTCTAATGAACTACCATACATAAGTGAATTCTTATTTATAATAGTTCTTGGACTGATTTCAACATCAAAAGTACTATTTTTTTCAATAATTGTTGCTTTTCCCTTTCCATTTGGACATATCGCCAAAGTATCATCTGTAATCATATAATCTTTCATAAAACCCTCCTGACGAGGTTGTATACTAGCATACGTTTTTCAAAAAAATTGTCGAAAAAAGAGAAAATTACAAATAATTGCAATTTTCTCTAAATTTACCATCTTAATAAGTCTTTATAGGTAATATTAATTGAATTAATGACTCATCAGTAGCTGATTTTAATATGATTGGTTTTGAATCTCCATTCATAAATATTGTTATATCATCACTTGAGAAAGTTTTTAATGCATCCATCATATATTTAGCACTGAAAGATATTGAAATATCCTCAGAAGTATTCTTATCTATTTCAATATAATCCTCAACTTTTCCAATTTCAGAAGCAAATGATGATATTTCTAACATATTTTCTTTAGTTTCCATCTTTATAATATTTTTTTCTTTGCTTTGAGCAAGTAAAGCAGCACGATCAATAGATGAAAATAAATCATTAAGTTTAGTAGTAATTATAAATATGAAATCATTTGGAATAAATGATGAAGTATTTGGATAAGTACCATTTAATAAGTTAGATTGGAAGTCAACATGCTCATATCTAAACAATATTTTGTTATTAAATACATGGATTTCAACATTTTCTTCGTTATCTTCTAATATTTTATCTAAATTATCAACATTTTTTCCAGGAATAACGATATCCACTGGTTCACTTATAGTTTGATCCAATATAATTGTCTTTTTAGCTAAACGATATGAATCAGTTGCAATAGCTTCTAAGACATTACCATTAACTTTAATATTAATACCTGTAAGTAATGGACGAGATTCTTGAGTTGATATAGCAAATATTACTTGTTTAATTAATGTTTTTAAATCTGTTGCCTTTAAATTAATATATTCATCCTTTGTTTCTATATCTATTTGTGGATAATCTAAACTATTTAAACAATTTAGGTTATATTTACTATGTTCAGTGTAAATCATTATCTTTAAATCGTCAATAACTTCAAAGTTTACAACATCACTTGGCATTTTTCTAATGATATCTATTAAAAATTTACTTTGAATAATGATTGTTCCTGTAGAATCAATGCTTTCTATTTTATCACTTGGGATAAATGATTTAATAGTTAAATCTGTATCACTTGCCATTAATGTAAGTCCTTCACTAGTAAGTTCAAATTTTATTCCATTAAGTATTGGGATAATGTTTCTACTTGATATTGCTTTACTTACATTCACTAATTGGTCTAAAATAATATTTTTCTTAATTTTAAATTTCATATAATATTCCTTCTTTCTTTTTTTTATATTATTTTTATTATTAGTGTTGAAAATGTTGAAAACTATGTTTACACCTTTATTTCCATACATTTTACACATTATTTTTCACTTTTAAGTGTTAATAACTTACAACTTATTAACATTAATTCATGATTTTATCTTTAATTTTATTAATTTCTTCTCTCAGTTCTTCATCTTTTTTTAATGATTCCCCTATCTTATCACATGCATGGATAACTGTTGCATGATCTCGGTTGAATTCAAGTCCTATTTTATCCAGTGTTTCTTCAGTTGTCATTTTACATAAGTAAATAGCAACTTGTCTTGCATGATTGATAATCGCCGTTCTTTTCTTGCTTTTTAATGATTCAACTGTCAAGTCATAATACTCAGCAACAGCTTTTTGAATCTTTTGTATATTATTCGTGATATACACGGAAGAACCGATATAATCTTTTAAAGCATCTTTTGCAAACTCTAAGTTGATTTCTTTTGGTGAGTACATTGCTGTTACAGCATATAAACGATTAATTGCACCTTCCAAGTGTCTTACGTCATTTTCACAATTATTTGCAATATACTCTAAAACTTCCGGAGCTATAAGTTTACTAACTTCATGTCCAGCAATCTTATTTTTTACTATCTTTAATCTAAGTTCATAATCTGGAGGCATTATATTAACTGTAAGTCCCCAAGTAAACCTTGTTCTCAAACGCTCTTCTAGTACTTTTAAGTCATCAGGGCTTCTATCAGAAGATATAATTATCTGTTTATTTAAACTATATAATTCATTAAAAGTATTAAAAAATTCATCTTGAGTTTTATTTGCACCACCGAGGAATTGAATATCGTCTATGATTAAAACATCAACACTTCGATACTTTTCCTTAAAATGGGCAATCAGATCTAAATTATTATCATCTTTTCTATTTATCTGTGTAAAATCGGTAATAAAGCGTTCACTAGTAACGTAAAGTACAGTTTTATTAAGATTTTCTTTAACAAAATTACCAATTGCATGCATTAAATGAGTTTTACCCAACCCACTCTTTCCATATATAAAAAGTGGATTATAAAGTTTTCCAGGCTGCTCAGCAACAGATAAACCAACCGTTTGAGCAAGTCTATTTGAATTTCCTACCACAAAGTTATCAAAAGTATAGTTTGGATTTAAATTACTATTATTATCTTTAAACTTTGGAATATCGATAACTGGTTCTTCAATAATAACCTCTTCTTCTTTAATATCATCCTTACAAATTACTTCAAAATCAAATTCATCATCACTTATTTCTTTTAAGACATCTTTAATAATATTTTCATAATAATTATTAATATAGTCCTTTTTATACTTATTTGCTGCACATATTACCAAATTATGGTTATCCAAACTTATAATCTCAGCATCTTTAAACCAAGTGTTAAATGAAATATTATTTAACTTACTGCTAAGGACATTCAAAAAATTGTTCCAAAAATTCTCCTTCTCCATTTAACCACCCTAATTCAAATTCGATTTTGTTTAACTAAGTAAATTGTAAATCACTTTTGTTGAAAAATAAAGTACAATATTTAAAATTTATGTTATCAACACGTTATCAACAAACTTATTAACAATTTATGTACTATAATAACGTAAAAAAATCTACTTTTCAACACTTTCAACAAATTATTTAAAAAAGTTTTCAAACGGTTAAAAAAGTTTTAAACAATTAACGTTGAAAAGTTGAAAACTACTAATTTTACCGAAAATAACGCAAAAATAATTGACTTATACAACCTATTATTATATAATAACCTTGCTTTTGAGATGTGGAGGTGGAACAAGAATGAAAAGAACATTTCAACCAAATAATCGTAAAAAATCAAAAAAACATGGATTCTTTGCACGTAAAAATTCTAAGATTCTAAAAACTAGAAGAGCAAAAGGAAGAAAAATTTTAAGTAGATAATATAAGCCACTTTGTGGCTTTTTATTCTATATGAAAAAGGAGGGTAATTATGAAAAAATATGAAACAATAAAGGAACATAAGGAATTTGATTATATAATTCATAAATGCCCTTACAAAAAAAGTAATAGTTTTATTATATATAATAAGGAAAGTGATTTTAATTATCCGCGATTTGGTATAGCTGTATCAAAAAAACTTGGAAATGCGGTTACACGTAATCGAGCTAAAAGGGTAGTTAGGAAATTAATTCATGATAACAAAAAGTTATTTAAAAATAATAAAGATTATATTATAATAATTAAAAAAGGTCTTCTTGATTTATCTTATAAAGAATTAGCTGATGAATTGATTAAGACATTAAGATAGGTGGGAATATGAAAAAGAAGATATTTATTATAGTTGCAATCGTGTTAGTAACGTTGACTGGTTGTAATAAAACTTTAGTTGATGGAGACAAGAAAAGAGTAATTGATGAAAAAACAGGTCAAAGTTTATCAGCAAATATTCTATGTTTACCAGAGGACGAAGAAATTTTATCAAATTATAAAAAATACGAAAAATACATGGATGTTAAATTAGGTGATTTACCTAAATGTTCAGCTATGAAGGTTTACGATAAAAAATCTTATAATGGACTTTGGGTACAATTATTTGTCCGTCCACTTGCATGGGTAATAATTAATTTAGGTAAGCTTTTAGGAAATTATGGTATATCTGTTATGGTAATAGGTATTATCATTAGATTAATAATGATGCCATTCAGTGCTAAAACAATTAAACAACAAGAAAGCTTAAAGAAAGCTCAACCAGAACTAGAAAGAATTGAAAAAAAATATAAAGATCGCACAGATCAAGAAGCTATGATGCAAAAGAGTCAAGATACTTTAGCTGTTTATAAAAAATATAATATAAATCCAATGAGTAGCTGTTTAATTTCATTTATTCAATTGCCTTTATTCTTTGCATTCCTAGAAGCAATTAATCGAGTACCTGCAATATTTGAAAATAACTTTTGGAAATTCCAATTAGGAACAACACCACTTGTTGGTATCAAAGAGGGAAATTATTATTACATAATTTTAATAGTTTTAATTGTATTGTTTACGGCTTTATCATTTAAAATGACAATGTCTCAAACAAGCGTTACTACAGAAAGTGGTATTCAATCAAAATATATGATGATATTCATGACCGTGTTTATTGGAATTGCATCAATTCAACTGCCATCTGCTATTGCACTATATTGGGTAGTAACAAATGCATTTAATGTATTCCAAACAATATTGTTTAAGAAAGTAGGTTAAAATTATGAAGTATGAAGTATTTGAAGGAAAAACAGAAGAAGAAGCAAGAGAAAAAGCATTAACTGAATTAAATATAAGTGAAAATGAATGTTTAACTCATGTAGAAAAAATACATACAGGGCTTCTAAAAAAAGAATCAGTTAAGTTATATGTATACAAACTAACTGATATAGTTGACTATTTAAAGGAATACCTTGAATCAATTATAAGTGGTATGGGAATAAAAGTTACTTTTGAATCAAAGATTAGAGATGAACAAATAACAATAAAGATGTATTCTGATAACAATAAAATACTTATCGGTCATAATGGTCAAACATTAACAGCTCTAACAACCATTTGTAAACAAGTAGTTATGAATGAAATAAAAAGTTATCCATATTTAATATTAGATGTCGAAAACTATAAAGAAAAACAAGTTAAATATTTAGAAAGACTTGCTAAAAATATTGCCCGTGAAGTTAAATCAACTCATGAACCAGTTGAACTTGAAAATATGAATTCTTATGAAAGAAGAGTAATTCATAATATTTTAACTGATGATAAATATGTTTATACTGAAAGTACTGGAGAAGAACCAAATAGACACGTAGTAATTAAACCTAAGGAGAATAAATAATTCTCTTTTTTTTTTCAATTGTAAGTGTTAAAATATGAGTGTGTTTGAAGGAGGTCAAGTTATGAATGAAAATATATGTGCAATATCCACTGCTTTAGGTGTTGGAGCAATTTCAATAGTTAGATGTTCTGGACCAGATGTAATAAGTATTGTAAATAAAATATTTAAGGGAACAAATTTAGAAAATGTTTCTAGTCATACTATTCATTATGGACATATCGTTGACGGGTATGAAGTAATTGATGAAGTACTTGTAAGTGTAATGCGCGCTCCTAAAACTTTTACTATGGAAGATGTAGTAGAAATAAACTGCCATGGTGGAATTTCTACAACAAACAAGGTATTAGAATTATTACTTGTAAGTGGTTGCCGTATGGCTACTCCTGGTGAATTTACTAAAAAAGCTTTTTTAAATGGTAGAATTGATTTAACTGAGGCTGAAGGAATTCAAGAACTTATTTCTTCAGAAGGAGAAGAAGCTAGAAAATATGCCATGAATAAAGTAGAAGGAAATCTAAAAAATATTATAAAATCCATAAGAGAAGAACTTGTTAATTTAAGTGCTGTTCTTGAAGTTAACTATGATTATCCTGAAGAAACTGATAACCCAGAAATGACTTACGATTTATTAAGTACTAAATTAAAAGATATTGATACGTCTTTAAAATCTCTAGTGAGCTCAACAGAAAACGTTCAATTTGTCTCAAATGGAATTGATTTAGCAATCATTGGAAAACCAAATGTCGGAAAAAGTAGTATTTTAAATCATTTAACTAATGAAAATAAAGCAATAGTTACGAGTATTGCTGGAACAACAAGAGATGTTGTATATGGATCTATATTTTTAAATGGAGTTAAATTCAACTTAATCGACACCGCTGGAATAAGAGAAAGTGATGATTTAGTAGAACAAATAGGTGTAACACGTAGTAAAGAAGCAATCATGTCTTCAGATTTAGTTGTTTTTGTTTTAAACAACAATGAACCAATAACTCAAGAAGAATTAGATGTTATTAACACTGAAACTTCTGCTAAAAAAATAATTTTTATCAACAAGTGTGATCTTGAGGAGAAAATCAATTTAGATAAATTGAATAATTATACGATTTGCTATGGAAATACAGTAGAAGCAAATGGTTTGGATTCATTAAAACAAACTATAATAGAATTGTTTAATCTTGATGAATTAAAAAGTAAAAACTATAATTATTTATCAAATGCAAGACATATTGCTTTAGTAAAAGAAGCCGTTTCTGCTGTGGAAAATGGAATCGAATCTGCAGAAAATGGACTTCCATTTGAAATGATTTCAGTTGATATAAATGAAGCATATGATCTTTTAGGAGAAATAATTGGAGCAGTTTATAAAGATGAATTGTTAGACACTTTATTTTCTAAATTTTGTCTAGGAAAGTAGGAATGACTTATGAAATATGATGTAATAGTAGTTGGAGGCGGACATGCCGGTTGTGAAGCTGCAGCAGCAGCTGCAAGATGTGGATGTTTTACTGCACTTATCACTTCCAATTTAAAAAATATAGCTGATATGCCTTGTAATCCAAGTATTGGTGGAACAGCAAAAGGAATTGTTGTAAGAGAAGTAGATGCTTTAGGTGGTTTAATGGGACGTGTAGCTGATATGTCTCATTTACAAATAAAAATGCTAAATTCTAGTAAAGGTCCAGCTGTTAAAAGCCTTCGTGCTCAAGGAGATAAACTTACTTATCCTAAAAATATGGTAAATGAATTAAAAAAATTAGAAAACTTTGAAATAATAGAAGGAATGGTTGAAGATTTAATTGTTGAAGATAATTCTATTAAAGGGGTAATCTTAGATAATGGAGATAAATACTATTGTATATCTTTAGTATTAACTACTGGAACATACTTAAAAAGTAAAATATTAGTAGGGGATACTCATAAATACGAAGGACCTCATGGAGAAGTTAGTAGCAAACATCTTTCCGATAAATTAAGAGCTCTTGGATTAGAAATTCAAAGATTAAAAACTGGAACTCCTCAAAGAATAGATCCCACAACAGTTGATTATTCAGTTTTAACTCCTGAATTAGGTGATGATGAATTACTTGCATTTTCATTTGATAGAAAGCCGGATTATGATCCTAAAAAACAAAGAAAATGTTATTTAGTTTATACAAATGAAGAAACTCATAAAATAATAAGAGATAATTTGGATAAATCAGCAATGTATGGTGGATATGCTGAAGGAATAGGTCCACGTTACTGTCCAAGTATTGAGGATAAAGTGGTTCGTTTTAAAGATAAAGAAAGACATCAATTATTTCTAGAACCAGAAAGTGACTTTTATCCAGATTTATATTTACAAGGTTTTTCAACATCTATGCCAATAGACGTTCAAGAAAAAATGGTTCATAGTTTAAAAGGATTAGAACATGCCAAAATATTAAAATATGCTTATGCCATTGAATATGATGCAATAAATCCGTTACAAATGAAACCATCTTTGGAATCAAAGGTTATAAATGGATTATTTACTGCTGGTCAAATAAATGGAACAAGTGGATATGAAGAAGCCGCAGGTCAAGGTATTATTGCTGGAATTAATGCAAGTCAAAAGGTAAAAGGTGAAGAACCACTAATTTTAAAAAGAAATGAAGCTTATATCGGTGTATTAATTGACGATTTAGTAACAAAGGGAACAAAAGAACCTTATAGATTATTAACTAGCCGTGCTGAATATCGTTTAGTTTTAAGACATGATAATGCTGATTTAAGATTAAGAAGCATTGGCTATAAATATGGTTCTGTAACAGAAGAGCAAATGAACAACTTAAATCGAAAGAAAGAAAGTATTGCTTGTTTAAAAGATGAACTTGCAAGCATTAAAGTTAATGCTCATAATGTTACAAAAGAAATACTAGAATCTTTAGAAACGGATACTTTTGAAGTAGGAATGAGCCTTCTAAATTTACTAAAAAGACCACAAATAAAAATAAGCATGCTAAAACCTTATTTAGAAAACACTTATACAGATGAGGTTCTTGAAATTGTTGAAGTAGAAATTAAATATGCTGGTTACATTGAAAAAACAAATCGTGAAATAGAAAAAATGTTAAAATTAGAAAGTAAACAAATTCCTGATGATATTGATTATGACAAAGTATCCAACATTGCCAGTGAGGCTAAACAAAAATTAAAACAAATTCGTCCTCAAACTTTAGCTCAAGCAACACGTATAAGTGGAGTAAATTTAACAGATATATCTGTACTTTCAGTTTATCTAAAAAAACATTATAGTAAGGATTTAAAAGATGAATAAAGAAGAATTTGTAAATGAATTATCCAAATTTGATATCAAAATAGAAGATGCCACACTAGAAAAATTTAATATTTATATAGAAGAACTCTTAAAATATAATGAACATACAAACTTAACAGCAATAAGAGATTATGATTCAGTTTTGCTAAAACACTTTTTTGATTCTCTTATGATAGAAAGATTTTATGACTTTTCAGAGGTGAAAACCTTACTTGATATTGGAACAGGTGCTGGCTTTCCGGGTATGGTTTTAGCCATAATTCATCCAAATATTAAAGTAACTTTATTGGACTCAAATAATAAAAAGTTGAAATTTCTAGAGTTATTAACAATGAAATTAGGTATAAAAAATGTTATAATAGTTCACGAAAGAGCTGAAGAGTTTGCAAATAAAAGAAGAGAATATTATGACGTTGTTACATCCCGTGCTGTAAGTGATTTACAAATTTTATCAGAACTAAGTATACCTTTTTGTAAAGTAAATGGATATTTTATACCTCTTAAAGGTAATATTGATGATGAATTAAAAAGAAGTAGCAAAATAATAGCTACGTTAGGTGGAAACATCGAAAAAACATTTACTTATAAATTAATAAAAGAGGATTATCTTAGAAATATTATTTTAATAAAAAAGATAAAGAAAACTCCTGATAAATATCCTCGTACATATTCAAAAATTAAAAATGATGTTGAAAAAAGTAGTAAAATAAAGTAATATTAGTATAGAATAATTGGGGTGAAGAACATGAAAATGGAATCACAAATAAAACTTATTAATATGGAAGATATAATTCCTAATAGATTTCAACCAAGACTTCGATTTTCTGAAGAAGGATTAGATGAACTTGCTGAATCTATAAAAGAACACGGAATTATTCAACCACTTGTTTTAAGAAGAGTTGGAAATAAATTTGAAATAATAGCTGGAGAAAGAAGATTTAAAGCAGCTGAATTAGCAGGATTAACAGCAGTTCCAGCAATAATAACTGATTTAGATGATAACGAATCGGCTGAAGTAGCTATAATTGAAAATACGCATAGAAGAAATCTTTCAGCGATAGAAGAAGCAAGATCTTATAAAAAACTTCTAGATAGAAAATATGTAACACAAGATCAACTTGCAAAACGTTTAGGTACAAGTCAATCAACTTTAGCTAATAAAATTCGTCTTTTAAGTCTAGCTCCAGAAGTTCAAGATGCCTTGATGAATGAAAAGATAAGTGAAAGACATGCGAGAAGTTTACTTAAAGTAACCGATAAACTAAAACAAGTTGAATTATTAAATAAAATCATTAATGAGAGATGGACAGTAAAAAGACTTGATGATGAAATCCAAGATATCTTATCTAGTTATCAAAATAACAAAAACATAACTGGCGAAGTTCATGCTAACAGCCAACTTGATGTTAATGTTAACAATATTTTAAATAATTCTACTGATATTGGTACATCTAATGAAGTAAACTATTCATATACAAATGATTTTAGTAATCAAACATCTGAAAAAAAATCTCTTTTCTTTAATAATTTAGAAAATGAATCAGTTAATATGAATCCTGAAGCATCAATTGGATTTAATCCATTTAAAACAAGTGGAGTTAGCACAAATCCTCTTTTAAGTGAATTAGACGTTATTGATATTGATGAAGAAGAGGATAATGAATCCAAACCTCAAGAATCACCAAAAAATATAGTATATGGTGAACCAATAGTCGAAACAACCGACGAAATTGAAAATGAATTAAAGAAAATTATTAACCTTGCTAATAAAAAAACTCAAAAGGTTAGATTTGAAGAATTTGATTTTGGAGACATGTATCAAATAGTTATTAAAGTAGACAAAAACGGCCATTAAGGTCGTTTTCATTTTATGTAAGGAGTTTGAGTTCCATCAATAAAGTAAAATAATTCTTTTGATTTTGCAGCATATTTTCCTGTTTTAGGATTTACAGGAATCGCGATAACATTTTTTGGTAGGGAATACCATTCATCATCTATTATATCTTCGGTAAATGCATTAACGCTTCTGAGCCATATATCTTTTATTATTTTAGAATATGCTTTAGGTGTATCTTCATTTTGATCATTTCCTGCCCAAAATATTGATAAAACATTATTGTTATAACCGCTTATCCAGTAATCATTATCGGTAGTTCCACTTTTTAAAGCATACTTTTGATTTAATTTTCCATTTAGATAAATAACGGTTGGTGAATTATAATCAACGTAATTATAATTATATGTATTTCTCATCATTTCATTTAAAATATATAAAGCATCATCATTTAAAACCTTTTCTTCTTTATTCTTATGAATATATAGGACATTACCATCAACATCTTCAATTTTATTTATAAAATAAAGTTCTCTTTTGTATCCATTGCTCGCAAGTGTTGTGTAAGCAGTTGCATAATCTAACATATTGATTTCACTTGCACCTAAAGCAAGAGATGGATTAGGAGCAAGATTTTCTTTTAACCCACAAGTTTTTAATGTATCAACTAAAGTATTTTCTCCTAAAAATAAATGTGTTTTAACCGCATATATATTATCAGAATAAGCAAGAGCTAAAGCCATAGATATATCTTTATTCGCGTATTTATTTCCATAATTAGTTGGATTATAAACTTTATTTTCTTGAAATACAAAAGAAGTTTTTTCTGATTTAAATGTTGATGCTTCTGTCATACCACTATTTAAAGCCGCATAATATAGAAAAGGTTTTATTGTTGATCCAACTTGACGTTTTGATTTTAACACACGATTATATTGGCTTTTAGAATAGTTTTTACCACCAGCTAAAGCAACAACTTTACCATTTCTTGGATTAACAACAATCCCAGCAACTTGATTATCATCATCAAGTGTTTTATCTTCTATTTCTTCATCCATCGCTTTTTGAGTATCTAAATCTAAATTAGTATAAATTCTAATTCCTCCGGAATTTATCAACTTTTCCGGAATTGAATTGATTTTAGAAAGTTCATCCATAACCGCATCTTGATAATACATCAAAGTATTTAGATTATTTGTACTCTTTTTTCCATATAAATTCAAATTATCAAAATTAAGATTATTATATGCGTCATCTGTTATAGTACCATTTTCTTTTAACACACTTTTTACTACATTTACTCTTTTCATACAAGCATCCATATTAGAAATAGGATTATAGTTATTTGGACTTTTAGGAATACCTGCTAAAATAATTGCTTCCTCATCAGTTAAATCATTAGGTTCTTTATTAAAATAATAGTTAGCTGCATTTTTTATTCCATAAACTCCTTCTCCAAAATAAATTGTATTTAAATATCCCTCTAAAATTTCATCTTTAGAATAATGAGTTTCCAATTTTATTGTTAAAAAAGCTTCCTCAATTTTTCTTTCCCAGGTTTGATCAAAGGTTAAATACAAGTTTTTTACATATTGCTGACTTATAGAAGAAGCTCCAGCCAGTATTTTCCCTGACTTTATATTGGTAAATAAAGTTTTTAAAATTCTTGGAATATCAAAACCTAAATGATGATAAAAATGTTGATCTTCTATAGAAATAATATAATTTAAAAATTTAGGATCTATTTCTTTTAAAGAAACCCAAGCACTTTTATTACTTCCTTGATAAACAACATTATCTTTATTATCATACAAGTAATAAGAATTAGCCGAATTTAAAGACATTGCTGGCATAAAATATGAATAAACATATATTCCAATAATTATAACTAAAGTACTGATGAAAAGAAGAATAGATATTTTAAATAGGTTTTTTATATGTTTCATTTCATCACCTTTTATTATAATGAGACAAAATAAAAAAAATATGATAAAATATCGGCAAGTAAGGAAGATTTTATGGAAAAACTAAAATTTGTTCTTCAAAGTGATGGAGTAGATGCCATTAATCGTGAAGTAAATTATTATATAAAAGATAATGTTATTAAATTTAAAATAGAAAAAACTTTATATGAATACGATTTAAATAAAGATGTACTTAAAAAAAGTGATGAAAACTTGTTAACAATGGATTTTTTTAATCCTTTAATCATGTTAACTTTAAAAGAAAACAACTATAGTTTCGATATTCCTATATTTAATGTTTTAATTGAAAAAGAGGAGCACATAATAAAAATTAGTTATGATATAGAAGAGGATAAAATGACTAATAAATGTATAATTATAGAATATTAATTATTTATATTGACAAGCAATAATTATATGATAAAATTATTATTGTTTTAAGTATTAATGACAAATTATTTTATTCATGCATATAATGCAAGTGAATATAAGGAGGAAAATATGAAGACAATAAAATTAAGTGATGAAGAATTAGAAACTATGTCACACACTGATGTAGCATATATGATATTAAAAGAAAATGGAAGTAAAATGACTATTCAAGACTTATTTAAATCAGTTATTGAATTAATGCATCTTCCTGAATCTTATTTTGAAAGTAAAATAGCTGACTTCTTTGGTCTTCTTACTACTGATAAAAGATTTATAATGTTAGAGAAAGGTTATTGGGATCTTTCAGATAATCATTCTAAAAAAGTAGTAATCGAATCTGATGATGATGAAGAAGAAGTAGTTGCTGATGACGATGATGATGAATGCTTAGATGACGATGATGTTAACTATGATGAAGCAGTAGTTGACGACGATGAAGACGATGATGATTTAAAGGATTTAGTTATAATAGATGATGTAGAAGAAACAGAAGCAATGTAGAAAAATTTAGGTGGGTATATGATAGATAGATTAAATATAATAGTTAGTAGATATAATGAAATTCAAGAAGAGTTATTAAAGCCTGAAGTATTAGCAGATTATTCTAAAATGAAAACATTATCTAAAGAAAAAAGTGATCTTGAAGAAATTGTAAAAAAATATGATGAATATAAAGAAACACAAAAAAGAATAGAAGATGCCAAAGCATTAATAAATGATCCAGAGATGCATGATTTAGCTGAAATGGAATTAGATGAAGCAACTGAAAGTTTAAAAACTATCACTCACGAACTAGAAATTCTTTTAATTCCTAAAGATGAAAATGATGGAAAAAATATTATCATGGAAATTCGTGGAGCAGCTGGAGGAGACGAAGCTAATATATTTGCCGGAGATTTATTTAGAATGTATTCTAGATATGCTGAAAAACAAGGATGGAAAATTGAAGTAACAAATGAAGTTGAAGGTACTGCCGGAGGATACTCACAAATTGAATTTATGATTAAAGGTGAAAATGTTTATTCCAAGTTAAAATTTGAAAGTGGTTCTCATCGTGTTCAAAGAGTACCGGAAACGGAATCACAAGGAAGAATTCAAACATCAACAGCTACAGTTGCTGTCATGCCAGAAGCTGAAGAATTTGATTATGAATTGGATATGAATGAGATAAGAGTGGATATAACTCGTTCAAGCGGATGTGGTGGACAAGGAGTAAACACTACTGACTCTGCCGTTAGACTTACACATATTCCAACAGGTATAATTGTTTATAGCCAAACAGAGAGAAGTCAAATTAGAAATAAAGAAAAAGCCATCCAAATTATGAAAACTCGTTTATATGACTTAAAACTTCGTGAAAAAGAAGAGGCTGAAGGTCAAGATAGAAGAAATAAAATTGGAACTGGAGATCGTTCTGAAAAGATAAGAACATATAATTATCCACAAAATCGTGTAACTGATCATAGAATAGGCTTTTCTGTTATGAATCTTGATCGTGTAATGGATGGAGATTTAGATGCTATTATTGATGCATTAATAACTGAAGATCAAAGAAGAAAACTAGAAAATAATTAATTTTGTTGGGACTGATAACTTTGAAAATAAGTGAATATAAAAAATTAAAAGAAAAAGAAATAAGTTTAACTTTGTTAAATACACTTATTTCTGCTTTTTTTTATAAAAAAGATGATAACTATGAGTTAACAAAAGAAGATATAACTTTTTTAAATAGCAAAATAGAAGAAATAAAAAACGGAAAACCAATACAATATGTTATTGGAAATGTTGATTTCTATGGTTATATTTTTGATGTTGATGAAAATGTATTAATTCCACGATTTGAAACGGAAACATTGGTTGAAAAAACACTTAACTATATACAAAAATATTTTAATAAGAAAGTGGATATTGTTGATTTAGGAACTGGTTCAGGATGTATTGCAATTACTCTAAAGAAAAAAATTGATTGTAATGTTGATGCCGTTGATATTTCTTCCTCTGCTTTAAAGGTAGCTAAGTCAAATGCTAAAAAGAATAATACCGATATCAATTTTATTGAAGGTGATATGTTAAAACCTTTAACTAAAAAATATGATGTTATTATTTCAAATCCACCATATATTGATCCAGAAGAAGAAATTATGGATATTGTTAAGAATAATGAACCAAATTTAGCATTATTTGCTTTAGATCATGGAATGTATTATTACAAAGAAATAATAAAGAATGCAAGAATGTATTTAAATGAAAGTTTTATAATTGCTTTTGAAATTGGATATAAACAAGGTGAGGAACTCCAAATGTTTGCTAAAAATTATTTCCCAGATGCGATTATTTCTATAGAAAAAGATTTATCCGAAAAAAATAGATATTTATTCATTATAAGTGAATAAATTTTTTTATTTGACCTCATATAGATTGTAGAGGTGGAAACAATGAAAAAAATATTAGTTATAGTAGCTACATTAATGATTATAGTTGTAAATAATAAATCCAAAGATGAATTAATAATACCAGATGCATCTATACGTTTTAGAGTAATAGCTAATAGCAACACTTTAAAGGATATAAGTGAAAAGAATAAATTAAGTAATTATTTAGATTCAAAAATATTTGAATTTATTAAAAATAGTAGTTCATCAACAGAAGCTAAACAAACTTTAACAGCTAATAAAACTAAAATATCATCAATTATCGATGAATATTTATTGAATAACAGAATAGATTATGGATACGAATTATCAATTGGAGAAAATTATTTTCCAACAAAATATTATAAAGGAATAAAATATAATGCTGGTTATTATGATTCTATTGTAGTAAAATTAGGAGAATCAAGTGGAATGAATTGGTGGTGTGTAATTTATCCACCGCTTTGTTTAATAGATGAAGAAAACAATAAAGATATTGAATATACATCTTTAATAAAAGAAGTAATGGAAAAGTACAAAAATCGTTTATAATTGACAAATTCATCCATCATATTCGTCTTGAATAATAAATATATTAATAATATAATTATATTAAGATGAAATTAGGTGAAAATATTGAAAAAATTAGTTATTGAAGGTGGTCGTGACATAAGTGGTACAATAAAGATAAGCGGAGCAAAAAATTCGATAGTCGCTCTTATACCTGCAAGTATACTAACAAGTGGGGTATGTGTTATCACGAATGTTCCAGATATATCCGATGTTAGAATACTTATCGATATGATGAGAGAATTAGGCTCTATTATTACATTTGAAAATGAAGTTCTTACAATTGATAACAGTAACGTACAAAACAAAAAAATAACTGAGGAATATGCTGGTAAACTACGTGCGTCTTATTACTTTATGGGGTCTTTAATAGGTAAATATCATGAAGCAGAAATAGCTTACCCTGGTGGATGTGTAATTGGATCAAGACCGATAAATTATCATATAGAATCTTTTAAAAAAATGGGAATAAACGTTAAAAATGTTGCTGATCACTATATAATGAAAACAGATGAATTGAAGGGAAATGAATTCTATTTTGACTTTCCATCAGTTGGAGCAACAATAAACATTATGTTGGCAGCTATATTAGCAAAAGGAAAAACAATTATTTATAATGCGGCTAAGGAACCTGAAATTGCAAACGTCGCCTCATTTTTAAATTCTATGGGAGCTAAAGTATTTGGAGCTGGAACATCTACTATTGAAATAATTGGAGTAGAAGAATTGCATGATGGTTTTGTCGAAGTAATCCCTGATAGAATAGAAGCTGGAACATATATCATGATTGGTGCTTTAATTGGAAATAATCTAAAAATAGAAAATATTGTTGAAAAACACTTAGAATCATTGCTTTACAAATTAAAAGAAGCTGGAGTAAAATACGAAATAAATGATAATTCAATTATTTTATCAAAAGTGGAACATTTAAAACCGGTTAATATAAAAACAACAGTTTATCCAGGTTTTCCAACTGATTTAGGTCAACCAATGTCAACCTTCTTAACGCAATGTGAAGGAGAATCTTTATTTGAAGAAACAATCTATGAAAATAGATTAAGACATGTACCTCATTTAAATTCTATGGGAGCAAATATCCAAGCATTTGATAAAAAAGCGATAATTATTGGTAAAACACCACTTGTAGGAAAAAAAGTAAAAGCAACAGATTTACGCGCAGGAGCAAGCATGTTAGTTGCTGGGCTTATTGCTACTGGAACAACCGAAATTCAAAATATTGAACACCTTTTAAGAGGATATGAAAGAATAGTTGAAAAACTTGAAAGCGTTGGTGTAAATATAAAACTTATAGATGAGTAAAAAATAGTTGAAAATTATTCCATTTATGTTATACTATTAACTAGTGAATTTCTATAACTATATTTAGTTATGGCGGAAGGAGGATTTAAATGAAAGCAAATTTACATCCAAAACAAGTTAAATGTACTTTTAAATGTGCATGTGGAGCTACATTTGAAGCAATGAGTAACAAAGAAGAACAATTACTAGAAGTATGTTCTGAATGTCATCCATTCTATACAGGAGCTCAAGGAAAACGTAAAAAAACTGGTAAAATTGAGCAATTCAACAGAAAATATAATATTAATAAAGATTAATTGTAAAGAATTAGACACTTATGTGTCTATTTTTTTATTGTATGGTAAAATATGAATAGGTGATATGTATGAGCAAAGTAACATATTTAATGAAAAGAATAGGTAAAATGAACTTTGGCAATATGTTTAAAACAATTGATATGGTTTATGAAAAGAATCATAAGTTTAAACCATTTATCTTTTTTGATGTTGTTTGGTGTGGTTTAAAGTATCAAGCTGGTTATGTAGATTATTATCAATTTGAGATGTATAAAATGAACGGAAAAGAAAGAAAAACAATTATTACTAGAGGAATCAACAATGCCATTTGTAAAAAATATAACGACCCAGCATCAATCTATAAATTTGAGGATAAATGTGTGTTTAATGAAATATTTAATGAATACTTAAATCGTGATTGGCTAAAAATAACAGGAGAAAACTTGAGTGAATTTAAAAAGTTCATAAGAAAACACTCAACTATCATTGTAAAACCTGTTGGGCTATCTTGTGGTAAAGGTGTTGAAAAAATTGATACTACCAAGTTTAGTGCTGAAGAACTATACAATAACTTATTAAAAAATAATCAAATATTAGTAGAAGAAGTAGCTAAACAAAACAAAGTTTTAAATGATTTATATCCACTTTCAGTTAACACTTTAAGAGTAGTAACATTAAATAAGAAGGTAGTTACTGCATATCTTAGAATCGGAAATGCTGGTAATGTGGTAGATAACTTCAATCATGGTGGAATGGTTACAGCGGTTGATGTAGAAACTGGTGTAATAAATTATGAAGCAATAGATAAAAGTAAAAATGTTTTTTCGGTTCATCCATATACCAATAAGAAAATAGTTGGAGTAAAAATACCAATGTGGGAAGACGTAAAAAAACTATGTGTGGATGCTTGTGAAAAAGTTCCAGAAGTAGGATATATAGCTTGGGACGTTTGTTTAGGAGAGGATAAACCTTGTTTAATAGAGGGAAATGATTTTCCAGGACACGATTTATATCAATTACCAGTTCACAGAGATGGTAATACTGGACTATTACCAGTATTTAAAAAAGCAATGGAGGAAAAATAATGAAAGTAGGAATTGCCACAGATCATAATGGAGTAAATGAAAAAAAAGTAATAATAGATCACTTAAAAAGTTTTGGAATAGATGTTGTTGATTATAGTAAAGAAAATTATCCAACTGATGATTATCCCGTTTTTGCTTTTAAAGTAGCAAACGCTGTTAAAGATAAAGAAGTTGATTTAGGTATTTTATTATGTGGAACAGGAATAGGTATGAGCATTGCTGCCAATAAAATACATGGAATTCGCTGCGCTAGAGTTTGTTCTGTAAGTGATGCTCATTTAGCAAAATTCCATAACAATGCCAATATAATCGCAATGAGTTACAAAGAACCAATGGCAAACATTTTAGATATGATAGATGAATTCATAAAAACGGATTTTGCCGGTGAAGAAAGACATATTAGAAGAATAAAAATGATTGAGGATATTGATCATGATTAAATTAATGATTTATGCTATTTCTATTCTTGCATCCACTTTTGCGGTATCAGGAATTAACTTTGATCCCATAATAAAAAAGAACCATATTTGGGAAGCAAGATTTTTGTCGATCATTTTTATCCTATGTTTAAGTTATATTTTAGCATCTTTTTTATATGATTTAATGAGTATATCAATTATATAGGAGGATATTATGAAGATATTAACTTATGCGTCAGTACCAATCTTAGTAGTATATCTAGGGTTGTTTTTTTATAATTACAACGCTTCATTTATAAAAAATGATTTTTTTGAAAGTATGCCAAAACTAGAAGAAAAAGTAAAAGACACAGAAAAAAATCCAGTGGTGGATGATATATTAGAAAACTATATCATTGGCGTAGTTTCTTGTGAAATGCCAGCATCTTTCAATATCGAAGCTTTAAAAGCCCAAGCAGTTGCTGCAAGAACATTTGCTTATTATAAAATAAATAAAGAAAATTTTAATGAAGCAAACCTAACAACAGCAACCGACCAATGCTATATCGATGAAAATGCAATGAAAGAAAAATGGGGAAACACTTACGATAAGTATAAAGAAATAGTTTCATCAGCTGTAAAAGCAACTGAAGGAGAGATTATAAAGAAAAACAATGAATTGTTTAAAACATATTACTTTTCAACATCAAATGGCTATACAGAAGATGCATTAACTGTATTTAAAAATAATGATATTACATCAGTTTCATCTCCATGGGATAAAGATACAAGTGGATATAAAAAGGTAACAATATTTACTAAAGAAGAATTAACTAAAAAACTAGGATCATTTAATGCAATAACTATTCAAAAAAGAAATAAAACTAATCATGTTGAACAAGTATCTGTTGATTCTAAAACTTATACTGGTATTGAATTCAGAAAACTGCTTGGCTTAAGAAGTACTGATTTTACGATTGACTTAAGTGAAGATAGGATAAGTATTACTACCTATGGTTATGGCCATGGAGTTGGTATGAGTCAAACTGGAGCTAATGAACTTGCTAAACAAAATAAAGATTACAAGTATATTTTAAGTTATTATTATAATACTCAAGAATTTTCCAATATTTATGTATAATTTTTAAATATTCGCGAACACTTTCTATTAGGAAGGTGAAAAATATGAAGAGAAGAAGATTAAAATCTTGGGTTGTAACTAGCTTATTTATTTTACTTATTGCAGGATTAGTAGGAATAACTATAGGAGTATCAAAAAGTATTATCAAATCAATGAATGTCGATAATAATTCATATGTTTTAAGAGATATTGCTAACTACTATCTACCAGTAAATTCAGAAATCGAAAATATAATAAAGCGTCCATTCAGTGATGAAAGTGTAAAGATACACATCAATTTCTATGATGCAAATAGTGATGAAGAAACTAAAAGCAAATCTTTAATAAAATATGAAAGAACATATTTACCAAATACCGGTGTACTATATGGAAGTGAGCAATCATTCGATGTACTTGCCGTATTTGAAGGTGAAGTAATAAAAGTTGATGAAGACGAAATGTTTGGTAAAACAGTTGAAATCAAACATAAAAATAATTTAACTAGTAAATATTCAAGTCTTTCAAGTGTAAATGTTAATGTAGGAGATACTGTACAAGTAGGCGAAGTAATAGGTAAAAGCGGAAACAATAAAATCGTTTCAGTAAGTCAAAATATGTTATTATGTGAATTAATATATAATGGTGAGTATGTAAATCCAGAAAAATATTTCAATACTAAAATTGAAGAGATGAACTAATATAAAAAATATATATGTAAAATTAACTGATAAATACATATATACATACTCCGATAAATTGAAAAGATATGATTCTAAATACATTAAAAATGGAACTGTTGATAACGTATTTAAATTAATAGACTATTTAAACAAAATATTAGAAAAAAACATCTTTAAGATAAAATATACTTTTATTTTAGATACTCTTCTTTCCAACAGTGATCTTTTCACTTTTAAATATGTATTTGAATCAATGGGATTAATTAACTATAAAATAATAAATGACTTAGATATAATAAAAAATCATGTAACAGATAATAATATAATAATTATGAATTGGTCTAGTTCTATAAATTATTGTTTTAAATTAAAAGATGAAGTAGTTGTAAATAAATATAATACTAATGTAATAAATAGTTTGGATAAAGATTATATTTTAATGATTGGAGATACAAATATTTCAACTAAAATAAAAAAGCCCATATATAAATATGAGCATGAAGAATTGGTAATATTTAATTATTTATAAATATTATCTTTTTTTTTGGTATAATAATTATAAACAAAAAAAACGAAGCAGTCCCCCTGAGAACTGCTTCAAAGAATAAAAAGGGGTTGGCTAGTGTGATACTAGCACCAATTCGCCTGTAAGTGAATTGGTACTACATATACTAATCGATTTGGGTATTTTTGTCAACACTTTTTTGACTTTTTTTAAAAAATTTTATGGAGGAAATATGGAACTAGAAAATGTTAAAGGAATTGGTCCAAAAACAAAAGAATTATTGAACAAATTAAACATATATAATGTGGATGAATTAGTAAGATATTATCCTTATCGTTATAACGTTTATAGTCCAACTAATATACTTGATCATGAAGATGAACAAATATGTGTAACTGGTATTATTGAAAGCGTTCCAAAGTTAAGTTACATAAAAAGAAACTTAAATAAAATTGGATTCACATTTTTAACTTCAAATATTAGATGTAATGTTGTAATTTTTAATCGAGCCTTTATAAATAGATTTTTAACAGTTGGAAAGCCTATTACTTTAGTAGGTAAATATAAAAAAGATAAAAATCAATTTATTGCCAGTGATATAAAACTTACACCAATATATAAAACTGAAGTAGAACCAGTATATCATTTAATAAGCGGATTAAAAACATCTACACTTGAAAATAGTATAAAATCAATTCTTCAAAGTGATATAAAAATAAATGAAATAATACCTGAATATATAAATGAAGAATATAATTTTATTTCAAGTAAAGATGCAATTAGGGAATTACACTTTCCAACAAGTTTAGAAGAAACAAAGAAAGCGAATTTGAAATTGAAATACGAAGAATTATTTGAATTCTTATTTAAAATAAATATTATCAAATATCGTGATCAACTATTTAATGATTATGTGATAAAACACGTTGATGATGAAATGATTGAAAATGTAAAAAAAATGATACCTTTTAGTTTAACAAAAGATCAAGAAGAAACATTAAATGAAATAGTAAAGGACTTTAATAGTTTTAAAAGAATGAATAGACTTGTTATGGGTGATGTAGGTTGTGGTAAGACTATAGTTGCTTTTATAGCAGTTATTTTAAATCTAGAATGCGGGTATCAAAGCGCTATTTTAGCTCCAACAGAAGTATTAGCAGTTCAACATTATGATAACTTTAAAAATTTGTTTCCAAATGTAAGAACTGAATTGCTTGTTGGAAGTAAAACAAAAAAACAAAAAGAAGTAATAAAAGAAAAACTTAAAAATGGAGAAATAGATGTTCTTATTGGAACTCATGCTATGTTAGAAGATGATGTAGAATTTGAAAATATTGGATTAGTTGTAACAGATGAACAACATCGTTTTGGAGTTAATCAAAGAAAAAGTTTACAAAATAAGGGTGAGTTTGTTGATGTGCTTTATCTTTCTGCAACACCAATACCAAGGACGTATGCCTTAACTATATATGGAGATATGGATATATCTATAATAAAAGAAAAACCAGCAGGAAGAAAAGAAATAAAAACTACTGTTTTGAAATTTAGTGAGTTAGATAAAGTCATATCTTCAATAGAAGAAGAAGTAAAAAATAGACATCAGGTATATGTTGTAGCTCCTTTAATTGAAGAAAGTGATTCAGATCTTAATGATGTAAACACAATATATGATTTATTAAGTAAAAATTTAAAAAACATAAGAATGGATATATTACATGGTAAGATGAAAAATGTTGATAAAGATAAAGTTATTAACAATTTTAAAGAAGGAAACTTAGATTTAATAATTTCTACAACGGTAATAGAAGTAGGAGTAGATGTTAAAAATGCAACATTAATGGTTATATTTAATGCTGAACGTTTTGGTCTTGCAACTTTACACCAATTAAGAGGAAGAGTTGGAAGAAATAATTTGGAATCAAAGTGTATTTTAATAAGTGATCAAGAGAAGGAAAGACTTCATGTACTAGAAGAGAGTAATGATGGCTTTTATGTATCCGAAATGGATTTTAAAATGCGTGGAAGTGGAGATTTATTTGGTATAAGACAAAGTGGAGATATGATATTTAAAATAGCTGATATTAAAAAAGATTACAAAATTCTTGTTCAATGTAAAAAAGACGTTGATGCTTTTATTTTAGATAACATTGAAAATAGTTTTAGAGATTATAAACACTATAATACCATTTTAAATAGTTTAATGAATAACAATGATTAGGAGAATTTATGAAGAAGATAGAATTAGAAATAAAGGATTATAGAAACAGATTAGAGGAATATTTATTATCAATTGATGGAATAATGGATGTCAAAATAGAAAATAAAGAATATAATTTTTTTGTTACAATTACATATGATGAAACAAAGATGTTTGTAGAAAGAATAGAAAAAGAAATAAAGTTATATATTGATAGAATAAATGAGCCAATAGTAGTATCATTTAATAAGTTTGAAGATAATGATGTAATAAAAGAAATAAATATTGAAGATGCTTGTTGTGAGTATTGCATGGAAGAAAATATAGAAAACTTATTACAAATAGATGGAATAGGTTCGTTTTCCTATAATCAAGATACTAACTATATAAATGTTCCTGCTAAACTTGGGTATAATCCAGATAAAATAAGCAAAGAAAAATTAAAAGAGATAGAAGAAAGTTTAGAAGCTTAACGTCAAAAAAATAAAATAGTTATTAAACATATTGACAGATTTTTAAAATTTGTATATCATTATATATAGCATGATAGTCTCCCTATCGTGCCGATATATCTAACGATTTTAACAATGTTAGTATATCAACCAAAACCCCCTGGCCATCCTTTATGGATGGCACTTTTTTTTATGGAAAAATAACTTATTTTGTGGTGTGATGTATTTTTGACAACTACTAGATTCAATAATTCATATGAAAAATGGATAAGTGAAGGTAGAAGTTCATCAATGATTACTATTCCGGCTGGTTGTGATTATTTTAAGTTCATAAAATTTATATTAAATAATGGCATTAAAATAAAAATGCGTCCTCAGGATGATAAAATGGATGGATATTATGATTTAATAATAAAATATAGAAATGATGAAATATAATATATCGTAAAAAACAAAACTAAAACTATGTTTTAATTGCCTGTCTGATAGCTCTGTAGTATTCTATAAGACAGGTGAAGGTTATAGAATCTCATGATCTAGAAATGGTTTTCCATTTATGCTTGAATTGGAAAGTTGCAGTGCGAACATAGATTTTCTTACTTCTGGATTAGATATTAATAAGTAAACACCTTTAGACCTCATTATCCTATCGATTATGATGCCTTTTTTTTGTGTTTTTTTTAGTTCTTCAAAAGCCTTTATATCTATATGTCTCTTTTATTTGATTAGCTCTAGCTTCTAAGTATGGAATATCTATATTTAAGTATTTAACAACCTCTTGCATTGGTACTGCATTATTTCTACCAATACCTGCTTGTTTCATTAAATCACTTCAATTCCACCATTGTTTTGCTATTAATTTTAATGTTTTACTTGCTGTCATATATTATCACATCCTTTCCTATAATTCGTATTCTTCTTCATTCCATTTATTATATGGAACAGCATTTGTTTCTAACGTATTAGTTTCTGAGTTATATCTTATATACTTAGCGATTCTTAATTCCAATAAAGCATCTTTAATATCTTCTTTAGTATCAGAACAATAATTTTCTACTTCGAATCCAATAGTAATATTATTAGTTAATACCATTATTAAGAATCCTTTGGGTCTTAAAGATATATTTGGATCTTTTAAAAATTCATCAAAAGCTCTATATACTTTAAAGTTTTCCATTTATTTACCTCCTTTCTTCTAAAATAGAGTAGAGTTATCCCTGGGTTCTCCCATATATTCGAAATTTTAGTTATTTCGTAACTCCCGTGCCAATAGGGTTATCAATTCGACCTTACATTTTATAAGTTCGGCATATCGGTGATTTCCGCAACTACTAAGTTGGAATTCATTATCTCCTTTCTGTGTCCGAAGTATTGGATAATTTAATAATAGCATTGTCCGATAAAACAGCAATGCTTTCTTGTCCGAAAATATAGACAATTAAATTTTTTAGTGGTAAAATGTAATTGTATATGAATAATTAGGGAAGAAAGTAGGGATTTTATGAATTCGGAAAAACTACAAAACTTAATACTAGATGCTATAGAAAATAAAAAAATATCACAAAGAGAACTTGCTAAATTAACAGGTATTAGTAGAAGTACATTGAATGATATTGTTAATGGAAAAATAAAAAAGATAAAGCTAGATGATATTTATCAAATATCAATTCCATTAGGACTAAATTTAGAAAATCTATTAGAAGCTTGTGGATTTAATAGCGTAATAAAATCATTAAGTGCTGATAGATATGCTAGAATGTCGGATAGACAATTAAAAGAACTTTTAGATGAATATCAACAATCTGAAATGAATTTATTAGATTGGGATGCACAAAAAAGAAAACAATGCTCGTCTGCAAGAAGCAAATTAAATGCCATTACTAATAAAATTGAAATAGCTGAACGAAATAAAGAAAAATATTCAAATAAAGAAATAGCAAAAGATATAGAAGAAGTATTTAATGAATTAGAACCTATACAACATAAATACGATTATTCTAAATTACCAAAGAAACCATAGGAGGATGAAGTATGAGTAATAGAAAAACATTTATTAAATGGGCTGGAGGCAAAGAAAAAGAATTACCAATAATTTTAAAAAATATACCTTCTGACTTTACAAGGTACATTGAACCATTCGTTGGTGGAGGAGCAGTCTATTTAAATATTAATTGCCCTGTTTCAGTAATAAATGATAAATCAGATGAATTGATGCTTCTTTACAAAATGATTAAAAATCATAATCAAGGATTTATTGATAGTTTGAATCAGATAAATAAAAATTGGATTTCTCTGCAAAAATTAGTGGAGGACAACACCGAAGAATTAGCTATAATTTATGATAAAGTAAAATATGATAAGGAAAAAACCCAAGAATTAGTAGAAGGCTTTGTTGAAAAACACGTAAAGGAATTAAATGAATTATTAGAAGAAGATTTTGATATTAATTTATATAATTTTATTAAAGAAATTAAGAAAAACCTTATTTCAAAATTAAATAGAATGAAAAAAATTGAGATTGAACGAAATGAAATGAACGTTTCTGATATAATGAATAATATTGAATGTGCATTTAAGAGTGCATATTATATGTATTTTAGATATTTATATAATAATAAGAAAAAACTAAAATTAAGTGATGAATTCTATTGTGCAGTTTTTTATTTTGTTAGAGATTATTGCTATGCTTCTATGTTTAGGTATAATGCAAATGGAGAATTTAATGTTCCATATGGTGGGATAAGTTATAATAGAAAAGATTTTAGTAAAAAAATCGAATATGTATCTTCTGACGAATTAAATAAATATATGAGTAAAACTAAAATATATAATTATGACTTTGAAGTGTTTTGCAATAAAATAGAGTTAACAGAAAATGACTTTATGTTTTTGGATCCACCTTATGATACTGAGTTTTCAACATATGCAAAGAATGATTTTGATAAAGATGATCAAATTAGATTGGCTAATTATTTATCAAAAACAAGAGCTAAGTTTATGTTGATAATTAAAAATACTGATTTTATTTATAATCTATATAAAGATAGAGGATTTAATATAGAATCATTCGATAAAAAGTATTTAGTTAGTTTTATGAACAGAAATGATAAAGATGTTGAACACTTATTAATTACAAATTATAAATTGGAGGATGGTGAATAATGGATAAAATTAAAGAAGAAAAAATTCGTAAAGCGGTAGATTTTAGAATCAAAGAATTTGCTGATAATTTAGAAAAAAGATATATAAAAGAGCTAAGTGATCCAAATGGGGTAATTAATTCAAAAAAGAATAATGTTTTTATTGAAACATTAGGTGATGAGTTTATTTTTAATTCAGCTTTTTGCCGTTCATTTGATTCTAGTTTTGGTAATGTATTAGAAGCATTAGCAAATGATATTGCCGAAGTATCATTCGATGTAATTACTGAAAATATATCTTCATATTTATTACCACAACAAACTCAACATATAGATTATATAATGGCTGACTATGAAAAACACGCAAAGACACCTGAAATAAGCGATTATTCAAATTTTGATGCATTTATACCAAAAAATACTTCAAGTTATACAAAGAGTCATGTAACAGATAATCATTTTTACAATCCAGCTACTAAGGAACATTATATAATTGAGCTAAAAGCTGGTGGAGATTTAGATAATAAAAAAGCCAAAAGCGAAAAAATGGAATTATTGAAAGAATACTTTATTTTAAAAAATGAATTAGTAGGTACTGACGAAACTGTTAGAATTTTCTTTGCCACTGCATACAATAAGAATGGCGAAGATAATGAATGGAAACAAGAAAGAGTAAGACAGTTCTTTGCAGAAGATGAACTATTAATAGGAAAGAATTATTGGAATTTCGTATGTGATGATGAAGATGGTTTTAATATTATATATGATCAATATAAAATTAGCTGTCAACATATACTTGAAAGTCTTGAAAAAATTAAATCGATGTACTTTTTAGGAGACTAAATATAGTCTCTTTTTTACTACATTTAAAAAATATAGTAAAAATATACTTGACATATGTTAAAATTATGTATAAAATAAAGCCAATAAAAGAGGTGATTTTGTGGAAAATGATAAGAAAAAAGAAGAAAGATTTTTAAAGATAGCTGAAAATAGGACAAATACTATATTACAAACATTGAGATTGTTGGGTAATTGTTCTAATACTAATAACTACAAATATACAGATCAACAAGTAAAACAAATATTTAGTGCAATTGAAAATGAACTTAAAATTACTAAAATGAAATTTGAAAAGAAGGAAAATAAGTTTAGTTTAAGGGGGAAGTAGTATGAATAAATGGAATTTTCCAAGTGCTGAAAGAATTAGTATAAATGGTTTTAATAATATTGGTGAAGAATTTAAAGATAATCCAATACCCGCATTAGCAAAAGAAATTTGTCAAAATTCACTTGATACAAAATTTATAAAGGAATATCCAAATGGTGGAAAAACTATTAAAGTAACTTTTGATGAATTCTGGATTGATAGTAATGCTATTCCTGGGTATGACGAATTTGTTGAAGTGTTTGAAAAAGAATATGAATTTAATAAAGACTTCTATAAAAACGATAAGGAAGTACCCAACTTTTACAAAAATGGTATTGAAGTATTAAAAAATGATAGAATTAGATGTTTAAGAATTGCTGATTATAATACAACTGGATTAATTGGCTCTAATGAAAAACAATCATCACCTTGGTGTAATCTAACTAAAAATGCGGGTGTATCCGATAAACCAGAGGGTTCAGGTGGTAGTAAAGGAAAAGGGAAATTTGCTTCTTTTATTTGTTCATCAATTTATACTGTTTTTTATAGTACTTATGCTAAAGATGAATTAAAAGCATCTTGTGGTATAGCAAGATTATCTGGCTATGACTTGGAAGATGGTACAACAGCTTTGGGAGAAGGTTATTATGAATCTGATGAAGAATTATTTAGAATTCCTGAGTTACTTAATTTAGAAGCTAATTATCCAAGAACTGAGTATGGTACAGATGTATATATAATTGGTTTTAAAGATGATACAGAAAACTGGAAAAAGAAAATAATTGCTTCAGTTATTGATAATTTCTTTTTGGCTGTATTTAAAGACGATTTAGAAATAGATATATGTCATGGTGAATATGTATTAAATCAATCAAATATTGAAGAATATATGCAAGATGAAGAAATTATGGCTTATTTATCACAAGAAACACCATACTATTATGAAATATTAAAAAATGAAAAAGAAGATGTAATAAGCGAACAATTCTCATTGTTTAGTGAAAATGATTTAATACTAAAATTACGAATTGATGGTAAAAAAGATAAATATACATCTTTAAATACGGTAGCTGCTGTTAGATCTACAGGAATGAAAATTTTAGATATTAAATATTTACCAAGATTAGGTTGTTATCATGGCGTTTTGGAAATGATAGGTCCAAAAGTAAATGACTATTTCAGAAAGCTTGAAAATGCTACTCACAATAAGTGGTCTGCAAGTAGAAGTTCTAATTCAGATGAAGCACAAGCAATGATAGATAAATTAATTGGCTTTGTAAGAGAAACTATTAGAAAAAAACTAACTGCAACCATTAAAGACGAAATTGATGCTGAAGGAATGAGTGAATTATTGCCTGATGATGAACTGTTTGGTGAGAACAATAATGAAAAAGAAGAAACATTAAGCGATGATGTTATTTCTAAAATTGAAATAAGGGAGACACCAATTAAACAGAACAAAGATTTAAAGGCTAAATCTGATGATGGAGAAGATGATGTAGAACTAGATGAGAACGGAGAAATAATAAAAAAGAAAAAACCTGTGAACCCTGGACCTGGACCTCATCCAAATCCAAATCCAAGACCTGAAGAAAGATATTCTAAAATAAAAAGAAGAATTGTTCCAAGCAAATTAAGAATGAAGAATAATCAGATACTATTTTCTTCATCAATTGATGAAGATATAGTTAAAATTGAATTGAATATTTCTGGTGAAGGTTATAAAGAAAAAACAAACTTAACAAATGTAAAAGTTATAAAAAATAATGATCATGCTAACTCAGATATTAAATATGACTTTATAGATAATTCTATTTATCTTGAAAATGTTAATGCTAAAGATCTTTATTCAATTCAATATGATATTGATAATTATGAAAATTGGACAATGGAGGTTGATGTATATGGCAATGAACAAGAATAGATTATTTGCTTATCCTGTATTGACTAATTATAATGATGACTATGTGAATGTAAAATTGATTTTAGAATCAACAAAGACTTTAGAAAAAGCAAAGAAAAGTTCCAAGTTAAGTTACATATTTCAAGTTGATGATTTTAATATTATTAAACTTATTAAAGAAAGAAAAGCTAAGGCAATATTAAAAATTTATTGCCCTACAACTAAATATAGAAAAATGGTAGATTTAACATTGGGCGTAAACAATATTATATTAAATAATGCAGATGTTAATAATAGAGTAGAATTAGAATCTTTTATAATACTTACTGTAAATGTTAAGCAATTCTGTAGTGTAAATTTTAATAAAGACTATCAAGGTGATACTTTTGATTTAGAAAAAGGAAGCATTATAGCTGTCGGTAAGCAAGAAAGTGTATTTATAGAAAAAGATATATATGAATTTACCAAAGTTACTTCTGTTATAAAGGTGAGGAAGAATACAACTGACGAAGAAGGTATGACAGTAGATTATTCCGATCAAAATATATATGTCTATTTACCAGAAGATGAGTATATTATTTATTCTCAATATGCTAAGCATTGTTTAGAGGTTGCAAATTCTATGGTGATTTTGCCTGCTTTAACATTTGTATTTGATGAATTATCTAAAGATGATGATACTTTTAATGAGTATGAAGACAATAAATGGTTTAGAGTTATAAAAAGAAAAGTAAAGGATTTATTTGATCAAGAATTTAATTCAAATTTCATAAAAGCTGCTGGATCGTTACTAATTTCACAAAAGATATTGGATTTTCCATTGGAACCTGGATTTGAATGGATAAAGGACAAAATAGATTAGGAGGTATAAAAATGCAATTATTATATTTCAAAGAAAATGCAGTGGATATCTTAAAAAAACAAGATCTTACTGTAAATGCAAAATACTATTATGGAGATAATTCTTGGATAGCACAAAAATACCCTAATCAAAAATTATTATTACCTTTTTCAAAAATTGAAGTTCCTGAGTTCAACTTAAAGATGGAAAATGGAATTAATGATGATTTTGATAATATGGTAATAATGTATGAAAATTTGAAATTCTTAACTGATTCTCAAGCAAGCGATGAAAGATTATGGTCAGGGTTAGCACATACTATTTTCTGGAATTATATGCAGCATAGATGGCCTATGCCTAATGACAAAGACAAAAGAAACAGCCATATTTTAAATAATTACTTCTTTTGGAATAGTACTAAAGCTGTATTTTTAAATGGACTTTCAAGACTATGGTGGTATGCACGATTTACTTATGATGAAAATCTTGATGACCATTATGAATTAACAAAATATGTGTGTGAAAATGATATAAACGGAAAAATTTTCCCATTGTTGTCATGTACTTTTGTTAACAATAAGGAAGTTTTTAAAAATATAATAAAAGCTGTAAAAAAATATGAAGAAGAAAATAATACCAAATTATCTCGTGATCAATTTGGTGAATTAAAGAAGTATTTAAATAGACTAAGTGGAAAAGTATTTATAGATGAGCTTAGCTCCGAAGATATTTATAATAAAATCTGTGAAAAAATTCAATTTATTCAAGAAAGCTCTGGTTGGAAAAATGATGTTAAAAATGTTATTAAAAGTATTCCCGGCGATGAATTTACTTTAGATGATGTATATTTATATGAAGATCAATTACAGGAATTACATCCAGATAATGCACATGTAAAAGATAAAATTAGACAACAATTACAATTTTTAAGGGACGATGGATATATCGTATTTATAGATAAAGGATTATATAGAAAAAAATAGTATTTACGTTACTTGCGTCACTTAAATATAGGGGGACTAAAATTAAGTGTCACAAGTGTCAAAAAGTGACACATATTAATTGTTTTAATGCAAGAGGCGCTAGTACAGGCTTTGTTTAAAAGTTTTTGTAGTGGCGTTTTTTAGTAGAAGGAAGTGTTAAGATGGAAGATAATAATGATTTAAAAATTGAAATAAAGAAGATTGGAAAACTAGAGGGTGGAAGATTTCAAAATATGTGTAATCAGATATTAGATGAAATGGGATACAGAATACACACATTGGGATCACATGATGAATCGGATAAAACTACACCAGGAACGCCTGATACATTTTTTTTGAAGGATGATTGTTATACACTCGTTGAATATACCACTCAAGTGAATGGAATTTTTCAAAAAATAAAAGATGATGTTGTAAAGTGTATAAATAAAATAAGAGATTGCAAAATAGAAAAAGGTAAAATAATAGAATTCTATACATCTTCAAATTTGAAAATTGAACAATTTAAAGAATTAAATGATTTATGCTTATCTGATAATATTATGCTTGAAATATATAATATTGATATGATTGCTAATCTTTTAAGAAAAGAATATCCACTTATTGCAAAGGAATATTTAGGCATTGCAGTTGATACTCTACAGGTTTTATCGCCTAAAGAATATATGAAAGAATATAATATGAAAAAAAGTAGTGTAAAAATCAACAATGAATTATTGTATCGTGATGATGAAAAGAAGGAAATACTTCAAAATATAGCTGACAATGATATAGTTTTAATTTCTGGTAAATCTGGATGTTGAAAAACTCATTTAATATTAGATATTATGATTAATGATAAAAGTCAATTAAATGAATATAAGATATTATGTATAAAAAATAGAAATCAAAATTTATTTGATGATTTAAAAAAATATTTAAAAAAAGATAATAAATACATTATTTTCATTGATGATATCAATAATATAAATGATTTAGGTCAGATATTATATTTTTTAAATCCTATTAATAATTTAGAATTAAAAATAGTAGCTACAGTACGAGATTATGCAAAAAGCAGAGTTATAGAAAAAATAAAAACAGAAGAAGATAAAACTGATAATTATTTTAACATAGGGTATGTAAATATTAAACAATTAACTGATGAACACTTAGGAGAGATAGTTAAAAAAAATACTAATATAAAAAATAACTTAATCATTAGAGATATTATTTATATATCACAAGGTAATGCACGTATATTAATGATGGCTTCAAATGTAATTGAGTCAGGTACTGGTAAAACTACTACTATTGATGATATTTATAATTCGTATTACGATAATATAATAAAACAATTATCAGAAGAAAGTAACACTATTATGAAATCATTAGCTGTTATAAGTATTTTAAATGCGATTGATTTAAAAAATGATAATCATAAATCTTTAATTACTTTATTTAATTTGACAGAAAAACAATTTAGAAATGATATGTTAATCTTACATGATAATGAAATCATAGATATGATGGATGATGATAGTGCTAAAATTTCAGAACAATGTATTTCGAATTATTCAATGTATTTAAGCATAATTATCAAAAAAAAAATAAGTATTGAAGATCTTGTAATTAATATGTATCCATATTCTAAAAGTAGGTTAATTGAAGATATAAATCTATTATTAAATGTTTTTCGTAATCAAGAAAATCTTGATTTAATTAAATCAGAAGTAAGTCAAGTTTGGAACAAAATTGATACATATAAATATGATAAATTTGATTTTTTAGATTCATTTGGAAGTTTATTAGATTTTGAAACATTAAATTTTTGCTCTGATTTTGTTAAAACAATTAATTGCAATAGGAAAAGTTATAAATATGAAGAACTAGTTACGTCAAAAAATAAGGAATATCCCGATAATAAATTGCTTAATTTATTGGGAAAATTTAAGTACTCAGATAAAATAAATTTAGCATTAAGTATTATAATTGAATATATAAAAAAGGATAATAGAATAATTCCTGAAGTGTATAAATTATTTGCTTATATGTGGGAATATGAAGACGAGATTTATCATAGTGATTTTCATATACAGGAAAAAGTTGTTGAAAGTTTAATATCATCTAACAATCCGGAAGATAAAAGCATAACTTATTTGATAATGCATTTAATTCGACATTATTTAAAATTAAGCGGAGATTATTCGTTTTCATCTGGCAAAAGAAATATTGTTATAACACCATATTGTTTATATGAATCAGATAATCTTAGAAAATTTAGAAACATTATGTATGATTATCTGATTGAAAAATCCAAATTTAAAAATAATAGAGATTGTTTAATTGATATACTAAATAACCTTTATTCATCAGGATATGGAAGAGATGAAAATATTAAATTAGTTATGGAAAAAGATTATGAGAGAGTAAACCAATTGGTGAATCATCTATTACCCCATGATTTTGAAATAGCAGTATTGACTGAAAATATTAATGAAGAATATAATGCATATAATGTATCTTGTCCTACTATAAATATACAAGAAGATGATATATATAAGTATTATAAAATGATTTATAATTGTATTGACCACGATTATAAAAATGATAAAACAATTCAAAATATGAAGAAAATAGTCAATAAAATGAATATTAATGATATATATGAAAATATAAGTAAAATAAAAATTATTGAAAATGAAAAATTGCTTGAAAACAAGCATGACATCGGAAAAGGTGTATCATCATTTATCATTGCTTTATTTGAAAAAGAAGAAATCGACGTATGTAAATTATTGAATTCATTTATTAGTAATAATATACTAAAAAATTTTCCTATTGAACGAGTAATAAAATTATGTATAGATAAAGTAGGTTATTCAAAAACAAAAGAAATAGTATCAAAATATGAATACACGAAAAAGCCTTATTTTATGTTTGCCTGTTATGCTTTAATTCCAGATAAAGAAATATGTAAGAGAGAGTTAGACAGTTTTATTGAATTTATTTCTCAAAAAATTACAATTAAATCTGGAACAAATATAGACTTAGGATTTTTAGAAAGATATATTTTTGTTGATAAAAATATTTATTCAAAAACACTAAATATAATATGTGATTTGTATGAAGATGATTTGTTTGTATTATCTTTAATGACATCCTTATTATTTAATGAATATAGTGAAAATACACCAGAAAAATTAATAGAATACTTTAAAAGCGACTATGATGTGTTGATAAAAGCATATTTATTATTAAAAAATCATGATGATTTTGATTATCATGGAAAGTATTTTGATATGTTTATGAATTTAGATTTTAAAAACTTTATTGATAAATATTTGAACTTCATAGATATTAATCATAATATTATAATGTATAATAATCATAACGAATTAGAAAATATATGGAAATATGATGAAGAAAAAATTACATATGTTATAGAATCGGTATTGAAAACAAGTGAATTTAAACGAACTGATTATTTAAAATTTCTATTTAGTAATTCAAAAGATTACTGTGTTATAGAAGAAAAACATTTGATTGATATAATTAAAAAATATAGTGACAATGATAATATATTAATAGATATATTTATTGTAATATCAAATAGATCAAAAGAAGGAAGAATTAAATGTATTATGGAATTATTAAAAATAAATAATAATTATGAATTATTTAAAAAATTACGATTAGAACCTAATAGTTGGTCATGGAGTGGAAGCGAAATACCTATTATTGAAAGTAGAATAGATTATTTTAAAAAATTAATGGAACGTATTCAAAAACTTGGTTCTGATTATATTAAACATTGTATGTTTATAAATGAAAAAATAAAATTGTTAGAGAAATATAAGAGGGATACAGATAGAAATGAATTTTTACGAGAATGGTGATTGATATACAGACAACATAAAAAAGATGGATAACTGACAACTTTTTTTATTCATCAGATTGCGCTAAATTTATCAGATTTTGATTAAAATTTATTAAACTTTATATGAGTTATATGCCGATATTACCGGGATTTTAAACAATCCTCCTTTTTTATATAATAGTTTTTGGCCATCCTTTATGGATGGCGTTTTTTTGTTGCTATGATATAATAATATTAGAGAGGAATAAGATATGAAAATATATATAACGTATACGAAAACAAGTTTTACAAAACAACAAATAGAAAATTTAGAAAAATATGGTAAAACAATTTTTTTAGAAGACACATTTGATTTAAATAGTGCTCCATATTTAACTGCTGAAGAAGAAAAAATTTTAGTAGTTGATCCTGACTGGTACAACTGGGATATAAATGCAAATCATTTGAGTAAAATAAAAAATTTGAAAGGTGTTTGTTTATCAACAACTGCATTTGATTGGATAGATTTAGGTTACTGTAAAAATAATAATATTATTGTATGTAATATACCAAAGTATTCAACTGATTCAGTAGCAGAATATGGAATTTTCTTGATGTTATGTTTAGCAAAAAAATTTCCGGTTCAAGCTAAGATAGATTATAAAATGGAGTATAATGAGCACATGTTAAATACTGAAATAAAAGATAAAACTGTAGGTATAATTGGACTTGGAACGATAGGTTCAAAAATAGCAAGTATGTGTCAGGCTTTAGGTATGAATGTAATTTATTGGAATAGAAGTGAAAAGCAAAATACTTATAAAAAGGTTGATTTAGAGACTTTATTTAAGAAAGCAGATTTTATTTTCCAGCATTTGCTACAAATGATGAAACAGTTAATATAATTACAGATGATTTAATTAATCAAATGAATGGTAATGCATTAATAAATGTTATTAACAATCCTAGAGTATTGTATAATCATGACTTACTTCTTAATAAAGCAGAAAATGAAGAAATAAGTTATGCTTTCGAACTATATGTTAATGAAAAAAAGATGTATTGTTACAAAGGGAATATTATGGCGACAGCACCATATGCATTTTATACAAAAGAAGCAATTGACAGATTAGTTGAAATATGGTGTGTTAATACAATTAATTTAATAAATAATAATCCTCAAAATGTAGTTAATAAATAACAAAATAATAAAGGAGGATATAGTATGAATATTTTAATAGGTACAAAAAATCCTGGAAAAATAGAAGGAGCTAAATTAGCATTTCAAAAATATTTTGAACAATTTGAAATAGAAGGTATACCAGCTTCTTCAGATGTTAGTGATCAACCAGTTAATTGTGAAATATATGAAGGTGCAAGAAATCGTGTCGATAATTTAATAAAGTATGCAAAAGAAAATAATATAGAAGCTGATTATTTTTTAGGAATAGAATCTGGTATCACTAACTTATTAGGAAAGTGGATAATAATAAATGTAGCAGTTATTAAAGATAAAGATGGTTACGAAAGTTGGGGAACAAGTTCTGGATTTCCAGTTCCGAATAAATATGTTGAAGAAATAATTTCAACAGAGTTAAGTAAAGTAATGGATAAATTATCTGGCGAAAATGATCTTAGAAGTAATAAAGGTGGAATAAGTTTCATATCTGGCGATGTAATTAGCAGAATTGATACAACCGTAGAAGCATTTGTTATGGCTTTAACACAACATGTAAATAAATTATGGACAGATAAGGAAAATATATAATGGAAGCAGAATTAATAAAATTTTTAATTGAAGCAAAAAAGCAATCGTATGCTAATGCAAGTGCAAAAAAAGTAAAATCTTCAAGGCTTGCCTCACATGATTATGAATATAGTAATCGAAAACTTACTTATCATGATACATATTTTGGTGGAATTAAATTTATGGGTGAAGAAGTTGTTTGTGATAATAATTCTACACCATTATGGGGAATGAATTATTATGGTATTACATTAGATGAAACTTTAAGTGAGGAAATTATAGACATAGCTTTAAGACCTGCTTTAATGCAAGTTGGTGAAGATAACATTTTACCAGTAAGAGGTCCAAAGCTTTACATTAATGATGATTATAAATATACCTTTAAAGTTATCGGTTCTATCGATAACTTTGAAGGTACAGAAGAAATATATATAAATGATGAAAAGATTTATGTTTTACGATGCCATGGAGGAAAAATAAAATAATTTTATTATTAATTTAAATTTAGATATAGTAAAATAAAATTAGAAAGAGGTAGATTATGAAAGAAGTACAAATAAATCGTGTTTATAAACATTTTAAAGGTAATTATTACTTAGTTGTGGATATAGCAACTCATTCAGAAACTAAAGAACAATATGTTGTATATAGACGATTATATGGAGATGGAGCTTTATGGATTAGACCGCTTGAAATGTTTTTAAGTGAAGTTGATCATGAAAAATATCCAGATGTTAAACAAAAATATAGATTTGAACTTCAAGATATTAAAAGTGTAGCTAAATAAAGAGGTAAAAATAAGAAAACAATTACAGTATGCGGAAGTTTAAGATTTTATAAAGAAATTGTAGAAATAGCTTTAAAAATGGAATTAGAAGGAAATTGTATGTTAGTTCCAATATACAATCCATATAATACGGATAAAGATTCATTTACTGAAAAAGAAATGAAAATGCTTTCAAAGATGCATTATGAAAAAATAAAACTATCTAATGCAATTTTAGTTGTAGATGTTGATGGTTATATTGGTAGCAGTACAAGTAAAGAGATAGAATATGCTAAATCACTTAATAAAGAAATACTTTATTATAGTGAATTAACAAAATAATGAAAGAGAGAGTTTATATGAATAAAAAAAATTTAGAAACAATAATTTTATTAATAATTATAGTTGTTTTGATTTCAATTATATTCGTTTTAATAAAAAATAAAAATGATAATAAGCAAGAACCAAAACAAGAAACATATGTTGCATATGTAAAAATTAATCCACTTGTAAAACTCACATTTGATGTGAATTATAAGTGTGATAAAGAAAACAAATGTGAAACAGTAGATAATAAAATAACTAACGTTGATTTGTTAAATGAGAATGCTAAAAACATATATTCTAATTTAGAATATAAGGACAAAAGTTTAGAATTAGTAGTTGCATCATTAATAGATATTGCAGATCAAAACAATAAAGATATTAGTAAAGTAACTATTACTTCGACTTATGAATTTGATAAAGAAGATTTAATTAAAAAGGTATTAGATAATTTAACAACAACTAAAAGTGTTGATATAGGTTATAACTATCAAAAGAATATTGATGAAAGTAGTTTGATAGAAACGACTTCTACAACAACAACTACAACCAAAACAACTACAGAAAAAACAACAAATAAATGTGTAAGTAAAAAGTTTAAAAAGAAATTTACTTATGCATATAAAACAAAGGAAGAATGCAAAAAGCAAGGAAATAATGACTTCAATAATATGACTGACAATGTTGATGATAGCGTTTTCTCATATGGATGTGAAACTGTTAAAGATGACTGTGGAGATACTTGGTATGGAGTAGTTTTCTATAAATGGTCAGAAGAAAAAGGAGAATATCCATATTATTACTAAAATTAGCTTAATCGCTAATTTTTTTATGTTTTTATGATATACTTTAGGTATAAAAGGAGAACATATGAAAAGTATCGAACTAAAGAAAGAGCCAAATGATAATTTTAGAAATTGGATTATCGAGGAGTGGAAACATCATAATACGGTTGATCCATTTTATCAATTAAAAATAATAAAACCACAGGATTTAACTTTTAATGATAACGAAGAGTATTATAAAATTATATATGACAAACAAGAAATTGGGTTTATAGGCTTAAAAGTATATGATGATGAGATTTATATATATCGTTTTCTTATTGATGAAAAGTTTAGAGGAAAAGGTATTGGCACCGAAGTATTAAATTTAATAATTGATCGCGCAAGGTGTGAAAACAAAGATATTTCATTAGATGTATTTGAAAAAAATGAAGCAAAGAAATTATACGAACGAGTTGGATTTAAGAATCGTTATACAAACATGGTAATAAAAGTTAATGATAATATTGAATATAAAGAAAGGTAAAATATGAAAAAGAAAATTTTAATAATAATTATAGTTTTAATAATTTTATTTGGAGGTATTTATTTAGCATTTATTTCAAAAAAACAACATAACAATACACAAACCACTGGAGTTTTAGTAGTACCAACATTTGTTGATAAAATAGATAATGATGCTGCATGGTGCGCAACCTTTAATTTAATATGGAATGACTTAAAAGATGACCTAGTGAAACAAGACATTAAATTTAATAAGAATAATACTTATGTTGACAATTTAAATAAAGAACTTTTTAAAGAGAGTGATATTTCAAATGATTATTATTATAAAGTATATGGAAGGAAGACTTTAGAATTAAAAAGTGAAATAGAAAAGAATATTAAGGATAAGTTTAATCAAACAAGTGATATATTAGATAAATTTGATTGGAGTGATGATTCCTTAGACAATAATAGCAATAGTCTTGAAAGGTACATTTTCTACACTATGTTATATCGTGAATTTAAATATAAAACAAAGTTTGTGAAGTTAAATGAAGACAAATTTAATGATACAAAGAATATTAAATATTTTGGTGTTAAAGATAATAAAGAATCTTATAAGAATCAAATAAACATTATTTACTATAATAACGAAGATGATTTTGCAATTAAATTAACTACAACAAGTAACGATGAAATAATTATAAATAAAAATCCAAAAGGAGATACTTTTGAAGAAATTTATAACAACATTTTAACTACCGGTTCAAAATATAAAGGAAATAAGGAATTTACTAAATCAGATAATTTTAAAATGCCGTACATCAATTTAAATGTATTAAAAGAATATAATGAACTAGAAAACGAAGAATTTTATGACAAAGATAATAATACCTTAATTATAGATAAAGCTCTACAAACTATAAAATTTGAATTAAATGAAAATGGTGGAAAGATAAAAAGTGAATCAGGAATGGATGTTGTTAAATTTTCATCATTAGATTCCAAAGAAGAATCAAGAAACCTTAATGTTAATAAAACTTTTGCAATATTTTTAAAAGAAGGTGTTAAGGATAAACCTTACTTTGCAGCTAAAGTAGATGATATTAGCAAATACCAATAGTAATCTATAAATAATAGTAAGAAGTCTTTACATTTTAATATAAATATGATGACTTAATATTGACGACAAGAGCAATGCAAAAGGTATTTATATTTTGCATGCTCTCTTTTTTGTGCAATATTTTAGTTGCAAATTTAATTAAGATATTTTAGATTATGTTAAAATAAAAAAAAGAACCAGCTAACGGTTCATTCTCACATTAATGAGCATTTAGGGCTAAGCCTTTATTTTAACTCTCTATGTCATCTTGAATGGTATTAAGACTTTGCCAAGAATGGTGGGATTATTACGAAACAACATTTGATGTTGGAAACAATTTATTTAAGGATTTCGTATAAACTGCAAAAAGTGGCAATAAAAAAATGTTATATGATATAACAAAAATAAAAAGAATTGGCCAAAATCGTAGTACATCAGCAAATACTTTCTCTACATCGTTGACCAATTATCCAAGCAGTAATATATAACAATTTAACAAAAGTGTCAAATCAGATACATCATTTACTAAATATTATATGGTCATAGTTCTATGTCATGTTAAATGGTATTAAATATATATATCATTAATTATTTAATGTGTTATACAATTTTAGCAACTAATGAAAAAACAATTGTAGATAAGTAGTAAGTGTTAAAAAGCATATAACTATTGAAAGAAAATAACCAGATTTTCTATAAAAAATGAAAATTAATTTCAGAAAAAAGGTATTAAAAATAAAAAAATGGCTGAAAATTTTCTTAAAAATGGTAATTCGAAATGTATAAAACAAAACATTATTTAAATAATTTCAAAATAGAGGAGAAAACTTTTTAAAGTAAATTAATTAGTATTATTAATTCAAACAGTAATAAATGTTTGTAATAATGCAAATTAATGACATAAAAAAAAACAGCGGTATATCAGAAACAAGTCTGAATTGGCCTACTATTTTTTTCATATATAAGATAGCACAATCAAGTAATAATGTCAACTGATGATAAATCTATTAATTTAAATATTCAATTCATGTAATTTAAAATATAGAAGTACATTTGATAATTTAATAAAAAAATAATACAATATTATTAAGGAAGAGGTGGAAGAATGTCCCGTCCACACACCTTAAGGGTCAAAAGAGATGCAGAGCCAGGGACTCCTGCCTTCCTTAAATTTAGTAATTTATTGTATTTATTTGAATATTAAAATATTTCAATATGGCTGAAAAATGGAATTTTAATATAGTCTATTTTTTTTCTTCTGGTTACTCGGGATCCCACTCACTCATTGTCATATCTAATATAATTTTCCTTTTTAAATTTATAATACTTGCTCTAATCTTTCTATAAAACTTATGTATTTTCTTCATCAAATGACTTACACCTCATAACATTATTATATATAGTATTTTATCTGTAGTAAATATATCTTTTATTACATAAAATTTTTGAAAAAGTGGGTAACATAAAACTTCTTATAAGCAAATTAAGAAATTAAATGTTACCCAATATTTATCACTTATTCAATTAATTTTTTTATATCCATTTTCCTCTTGCTCTTTTCTAAAGTACTCAATAACTTCTAATAGAGGCTTTCTCTTTTCAAAGAATACAATTACCGTATCTCCTCTCTTTGCTTCCATAAGTGCTGTTCTAAACGCTTCAACCTCATCTAAAATTACTTTTAAATCTGAATCTTTATTTACTTGAAGAACTCCATTCTTGATTAGTTCTGCTATCTCACCACATCTTCGCCCTCTTCTATCTTTATCTTCTTTAATTATTATCTTATTTAAATTCTTCCCACTAAGCTTACCTATTCTTACAGCATCATTATTACTTCTATCTCCTGGTATCCCTATAACACCAATAATATTACCCTTTGCCAATTCTTTAAGAGATGATAAAACCTTTCTATATCCATCAATATTATGACCATAATCTAAAATTGCTTTTACCCCATTGCAGTCATAGATATTAAATCTACCTGAATTATCTTTTTCATTTAATTCAAATTTGCTAAGCCCTATTTTTATCATGCTATAATCTACTTGCATTGCTATTAAACTTGCACAAGCTGCCATAACATTTTCAATGTTAAATTCCAATACACCATTTAAAGTTATTGGTACATCTTCAACCTTTATTACTCTGTATTCTCTACCGTAGTTATAAACACATATATATCCTTCTCTTAAATAAACGCATATATTATCCTTATTAATTGCTTCTAAAATATAATCATTATTGCAATCCTTTGAAAAATATATTATTTGCGCCTTTATCCGCGGAATAATATCCAAACTATATTTATCATCAGCATTTACAACTACAAATCCATCTTCTTTTACAGCTTCTGCCACTAAAGACTTTACCATGCATAAATCTTCCATATCTTCTATACCATCACAACCTAAATGATCTTCTGTAACATTAGTGATTACAGCTACATCTGCCAAATCATATGCTAAGCCTTTTCTGATGATTCCACCTCTAGCAGTTTCTAATACAGCCACATCAACATCTCTATTTAAAAGTACACAAGTAGCACTATCTGCTCCTGTATCATCTCCATTATCAATACAATTGCCATCTATATATATGCCATCAGTGCATGTCATACCCACACAATATCCCATTTTCATTAATATACTGCTAATAATTCTAGTTGTTGTTGTTTTCCCATTTGTTCCTGTCACTGATATAACAGGGATATTTTGCACACTATTATTGTAAAGCATATTGATAACCTTTTCACCTATATTACGTGATTTACCGTAAGAAGGATATACATGCATCCTTAGTCCTGGTGCTGAATTAACCTCTAATATCACTCCATTACCCTTAATTGATTTTGTAATATCTTTAGTACAAATATCAATTCCACAAACGTCTAACCCAATAGCTTTTGCGGCTCTTACACATATTTCTTTATTCTCATCGCTTATTGCATCGGTATAATCAACAGCTATTCCACCTGTAGATAAATTAGCATTTTGCCTTAAAAATACCTTTTTCCCTTTTTCCAGTACAGTGGATAAATGATAACCTTGTTCGTTTAAATAAATAAAATCAATATCTATTTTAGTAAGTGGCTTTTCATGATTTCTTCCTCTATTTTCAGTGGAATTAATATCTTCTACTAACTGCTCTATATTTTTTAAGCCATCACCTATTATAAAAGGAGGAATTCTTTTTGATACAGCTACCACTTCATTATTTACAATACAAACTCTAAAGTCATCGCCTTCATGATACTTTTCTATGATTATATCTTTAAATTGATTCTTTAAATAATCATAGGTCTTTACTAATTCCTTTTTACTTCTTATATCTACAAAAACTCCCTTGCCCTTACTACCAAATTGTGGCTTTAGCACCACCGGATAACCTATTTCATCGGCAGCTCTTAATAAATCAAGTACATTGCTAACTTTCTGCCCTCTTGCCACTGGCAAATTTTGAATATCTAAAAGTTTTTTTGTAATAAGCTTATCGCAGGAAATATCCACTGCTACACACCTTGTTTCACTGGTTATAGCCGCTTCAATGCATCTTCCTTGCTTGCCATATCCTATCTGATAGAAATCTCCATTGCCAATATCTATCACTGGCATATTAAACTTTTCTGCTCCTTTTATAATTTCTGCCGTGCTTGGGCCTATAGCCTCTTCATTAATTATTTCTCTTATTATGCTTAATTTCATATTAATATCTATATTACTTCCCTTAATTAGGCTATTTATTATTTCAATAGCCAACTTAACAATTTCCATTGCTGCCTTTTCATATTTATATTGAAATACTATGATGTAGATATCCCCGTTTTTTTCTCTTGCCTTTCCATACGCTAAGTTAATACCTACACTATTTTGCAAAGCAATAATAATATGCTCACATATATGTGCTAGATATGTTCCTTCCTTTAATCTTTTAACAAAACCGCCTTCTTCATCAATGCCACATCTATGGGTATATAATTCTGGAACTAATTCTAAAAGTCTTTCATTAAAAGATTCAATATCTTTGCTGGCAATTTCCGAATATCCTTCCAAATCTACTTCTAGCTTTATACACTTTTTATGTGAATATATATTTCTCCCTTTATAAACTGTGCTGCTTATCATTTTCATAAAAATTCATATCCTCCTCTAAAGGCGCCTTTTTAAGTAAATTAAATTTATTTCCTTCTTTTAGTACATGTAATTTAACATTAAACATGCTTAGCACTTCATTACTATACTGCTCAGAAACATTGCTATATCGTATGCTACTGCCATCAACAAAATATACTGCTCCTGATCCAACAACTTCAGCTATACCTTCATCACTGACAATTATTGCTGTATCTTCATCTATGCCAATCCCTAACACTTCTGGATTTTGTGCTATTCCTGTCAAAAGCCTTCCTAATCTTCCCCTTTGTGCAAAATGCT
>ERZ826242.327-NODE-327-length-72792-cov-9.956020_pt1 | contig 72792 bp, 79 predicted proteins | sample MGYA00519871_ERZ826242 | MGnify/ENA primary metagenome ERZ826242 (study PRJEB31778, sample SAMEA3449226) | human gut metagenome | biome: human gut; feature: human-associated habitat; material: faeces | place: United Kingdom | collected 2010/2012 ... | reverse complement strand
TAATATAATTTTATTACATTTTATTTTATCCAATACTTCTTGTAAACTAGATAAATGTTTTTTTAATTTATAATATTTGTTCTTTCTTATTATAAGGCCATTTACTACAGGATTATGTGACAAAACAAATTTTTTATCTTTTGTCATTCTAATATCAAATTCAACACCATCTACATCTTCTTTTAAAACATTTATTATAGATTTAACTGTATTTTCTTTATAATTATGTTTTCCATTACCTCTATGTGAAATAAACAAAAACATCACCTATAATATTTTATTTAATGTATTAAAAAATATTAATTTGTTTTAATTTTTATTGTTTGACCAATTTTTAGTTTATTTGGATTTAAGATGTTATTATAATCAGCTATCTCTTTATATCTATTACCACTTCCTAGATATTTTAAAGCTATTCCCCACAATGTATCTCCTTTTTTTACAATATAAGTTATTATATTATTAGAAGTTTTTGATGGTATTTTAATTTTTTGATTAGGATATATTAAATTAGGATTAGTTATATTATTATATCTTGCTAATTCCTGATATGTAATATTATAGTTTTTTGCAATTCCTGATAATGTATCTCCAGATACAATTTTTATGTAACATTTTTAAATGTAAATATAATATCTATCTGTTTATCTTGATAGATGTAAATTTTTTCAACTAAATTAATTATCAATTCTCTAGTTGGATTTTCAAGTGATAAAAATTCATTTATATATTTTTCTATTTGTTTTTTGTCTATTTTATTAGATTCACTATTTTCATTTTTAAGATTATCAATATTTTTTTTATTATTACTTATCTCGTTTTTAATATTTTCACTTACTCTTATGTATTGTTCTTCATCAATAATTCCTTTTAACATATTCATATAGTTTTTATCCAAGTTTTCTGTTAACTTATTATTTGTTAATTCCAAACTTTCTATTTGTTTTTTAATCTTCAAAGAATTATCTTTAAATTCCATATTACTAATTGAATCTTTTATTTTGCTTTTATCTAAGTATTCTTTACATACATCTCTAATATTATCTAAAATAACTCTTTCTAAATTTTCATAATTGTTTGTATGTGTTGTACAAACATGATATTTTGAATATGTTCTATAATAATCACAAGTGGTGTAACTTCTACCTGTTTTATTTTGATATCTGATTGTTATTCTGTGTTTACAATCTCCACAATATAGAAGTCCATCTAGTAGGTAAAATCTTTTCTTTTCTGGCCTTTTGACATTTTTAGGTAAAAGTGTTTGTACATAATTAAAAGTATCTCTATCAATAATTGCCTCATGTGTATTTTCTACTATTATAAAATCATTTTGTTTATTTTTAACTACCTTTTTTATTTTGTAATTAATCTTTTTAGTCTTACCTTGAACTGTATCGCCTACATATATCCCGTTAGTCAAAATTGCTTTTATAGTAGTATCTACCCATACTCCATACTCTTGTGATATACAATTAGTATTTACACGCTTTGTATTCCATATATAGTTGTAATAAGATGCTGGTGTTTTTATTTTTCTTTTGGTAAGTTCTTGTGCTATATAATGATATGTATTACCTTTTAATGCTAACTCAAATATTAATTTAACAGTATCTGCTTGTTCATTATTTATAACTAAATGATTTTTATTATTAGGATCTTTCATATATCCAAATGGACATCTACCTGAAACATATAGCCCTTCTTTCATTCTGGAATGCAAACTAGTTTTAACTTTTTTAGAAATATCTTTTGCATACATATCATTCATTATTGCTTTAAAAGGGGCTATATCATTATTGGTATTATCTATAAATGTGTCTATACCATCATTAATAGCAATATACCTAACATTTTTATTTGGAAAATACTTTTCAATTAGCTCTCCTGTACCTATATAATCTCTACCTAATCTAGACATATCCTTAGTAATAATCATATTAATTTTTCCAGATTCAATATCTTTAATCATTCTTTTAAATGATGGTCTTTCAAAATTTGTTCCAGTAAAACCATCATCTACATATTCATCAACTAGATTATAATTATTCTCTTTAACATATTGATTTAGTAAACTTCTTTGGCTAATAATACTATCAGATTCAATGTTTCCATCATCTCTTGATAATCTTATATATATTCCTACTTTAAAACTATTATTCCCTGCCATCAATTATAACTCCTTCCATTTTGGGAATAATGAGTACGATTACATGGTAGCTCTACTTTCAAATTATTGCAAGTCATCATAAAATGCTTTTTTATTTCAATTTTTAATACTTCAGTTATTATTTCATTTAAAGACTTCCCCTCATCTTTAAACTTTAAATTAACATTGTATTTAACCATAGAGTTTAATACCTCCAATAAATTCTATGGCAATAAGAATTGTTTTAGTAATATTATTTGATATGTTTAAAACATACCTAACAATATTACTTACTATCATAAACCTCCATCATATTCATAAACATCATCTCCTTTTCATGATGCATAGTAGCTCCAATAATTAAAGAAGTCAAGTCATAAATTATAGAAAAATTTATCTATCATCCTAAACCATTTCATAATTCACTAAATTATGAAATAGCAGGATAAGAAGATTGTGTATCATACCCGATTTAATCCTTATTTTATAAGAAATCGCATATACACAATTCTGATTTTGCACTTGCAAAATTCATCCTACTTTGTAGGTTGATATAAAGGATTATCATTAAATAAATCTTTATATTATGATATATTAAAGCATTAAAAAATCATCCTATTATCTAAATTCCATTAAAATTTATAGGATGATTAATTTTTACTAATTATTAGTTTTTAATTTTAAAGTTTTTACAAATCTATCTGTTAATGCTGGTTTGGTAAATTGTTCTTCTAATACTAAAACACTATTTTTATATCTGTTATATGCTGCCTCATAGTTTCCTTGTTCAATTTGCTCAACACAATAACCTACTATATTATCATAAATATAATCATAAATAATACCAGATTTTTCTTCTTTATTAATTGTTTCAACAATGATTGGTGCTACTTCATAGTAATGTTCTATATCTTCTTTTGAAACAAAATTATCTCTAAACCACCTTAACACTGTTAATTCATAACAATTATCATCAAATTTTTCCTGAAAATATTTCATACAAGCTGAAGTTAAATAACAACCTCCTGATCCTGAATTTGTATCACTTTTATCAGGTCCATGTGTTGTAGAACTCCATGATTCTTTATCATAATTTACATTAACGTGTGCCGCATCATGCGGTTTATCTACTTCACCACCATAAAAACCAATATGATCATTACCATTTTTATCTGTATTAATCTTTATAGTAACCCCTTTATCATTTACATAATTTCCATACTTATCTCTATCTGCCATTATTAACACCTCCCATTTTAATTTCTGACATTCTTAAAGAAATAATTGCCTCTAACCACAACAAAGACCATTCTGCAAAATAAGATTTTAAGGATTTTGTTTCAGTATCTAAATCAATTAAATCAAATTTTATATTTTGCAATTTTTCTTCATTTATAGATATTAGGCTTTCTTTATTTACATATGTTGCTAAAATCGTATTAATTTCGACTAAGACTTTTTCAAAATTCTTTTTTTGTTCCTTGTAAATATCTAATTGAATTGAAGCTGTAATATAAAATATTAAATTTTTAAAAGCAAAATCAATATTTTCTTTTGTTGGATTTCCTACATTAAAATTTTCATTCATTAACAAAGCTCCTTTCTTGTCTTATATTATAAACTTTTTTCTAAACAAATCAATAATTTTACTCATTATTCCCCATAAAAAATGTATCTCCCTTTTTTACAATATAAATAGTTTCTTCAGAATCTGATGATTCATCTATAACATTTGGTAATAGTTTTACTGCTTTTAAATAAGGTTTGGGATCAACATAGGAAGAATTTTCTTTTACTGAAAAATGCAAATGTAATCCTGTAGAATAACCAGTTGTTTTAATATTATTTGTACCCATTATAGCACCTGTTTTTACTTCATCTCCTATATTTAATTTAACACTTCCATAATCTAAATGATTATATTTGGTATATATTTTTTTACCTTCTATATTTTTCCCATGATATACCATTATATAATTACCACTTTTATTTACTTTGTCATAACCTTTTATATTTTTTACACATTCTACTACTTTACCATCTCCAATGCATGTTACTTGACCTAAGTTAGTTATATCAATTCCAGTATGAAAGTCAGTTACTTTTTCCCCTCTCATTAAAAATGTTCGATTTCCATAATCACTAGAAATATTTAATTGATTTGAAATGTTTTTTATAGGTGAGTATTTTACACCTTTTAATATAAATCCTATTTTTCATCACCTCCATTTAAAATTATTTTAAATTTTGAAAAGCAGTCAATAGCATATTTTTTATAAACTGTTAAGCATATAATGATAATTTCTAACGCATCAGGTATTCCAGCTGGAATTTGTACTCCAATTTTAGATAATAAAGGTGGCATTATTTCTAATGAAATTATAAATAGAAACAAACAAATTCCAATCACTAAAGATTTTAATATTCCTAAAAACAATTTTTTTATATTAAATTCTTTTTTTGTAGAAGAAATAAAAACTCCTAGTATTGTATTTATTAGAATTGTTAATCCCAAAATTCCCATTAGATAAAGTATATTAAGAAAATCAACCATTTTGTTTATCACCTTGCTCCAATTTTTCAATTCTTTTTTGAGCATCCGTTAGTGCTTGTTCTAGAAGTGCTACTTTCTCATTTAACCTATTTAAAACCTTTGATATATCTTTTTGATCTAATCTGATTTCACTTAAATTATTATAGATATTATCTAATTTTAATTCTAACCTAATGTTTCTTTCTGCAGATTCCCTAGTATCTTTTTTTATTTCTTTTTTTTGATTTAAATAAAATGTTACATAGCTTATTATAATTCCCATTATTGTACATATAAGACCAATCCATATTTCCATACTAACCACTTCTTTCTTAGAAAGAGTTTTCTCTTTCTATTATGTTATATGTTCACAAAAAAAAAGAAACAATTTTAATAGCCTCAAAGTTTTAACAAATATTATCGTTATCTTTTATGGCAAATATTATTGCTTCAAATGAACTATATCCTTTTATTTCTGTTAAGAAATATGATTTATTATATGGTTTTAAATGCCAATAAAATTTATTTTCTTCTATTATAATTTTTGTAATATATATTTTATGATTATATTTAATTCTTAAATAATTATCATGAAGCCAAATTTGAAATCCTTCATTCTTATATCTATCATAATTTTTTAATATGTAATTTATTAAGCATTCTTTTAAATAATTATTCATTTTTCCTCCATAATATTAACGTATCTCAATTATAGATATTATAACATCTTACTATCTAGTTTTGAGATAATTTTCGTGAGATGATTATATGATTGGCAAAATTTTAAAAACAATGAGAAAAATAAAAGGTCTAACACAAACAGAACTTTCTAAATTAATTGATGTTCCACAAAATACTATTTCTCAATATGAAACTGGAAGAATTGAACCAACTTTTGAAATGATTTTAAAAATTTCTAAATGTTGTGGATTTAAAGTTGAATTTAAAAATGGTGAGTGCATTTTAACCTCTGATAATATCGATAGAAAAGAAATCTAATTATATTATATATCTGTCTAAAAGATATTTCAAGAACTTTTTATCTGAAAATGAGATAATGTTTTTGTTGGTGATTATATTATGATTGGCAAGATTTTAAAAACGATGAGAAAAATAAAAGGCTTAACGCAAGAAGAACTATCAAATATAACTGGTATTCCACAAAACACAATCTCTCAATATGAAAATGAAAGATTTGAGCCTAGTTATAAAACAGTTGATATAATAGCTAATAAATGTGATTTTAAAATTCAATTTGTTAATAAAGATATTACTTTGAATTCTGATAATATTGATAGAAAAGAGTTATAGAAATATAACTTTTTTATAAATTATTTTTTTTTGTAAATAATATTAATGTTTTTATGAGAAAGAGGTTATTTATGAAAAAACCAAATATAATTGTTTTACCAAGGTGTTATAAATCAGATGATGGTAGAATTATTCAATATATTTCAGAAAATATAAGAAAAATAATAATAGAACTTGGAGGAATTCCTGTTATATTATGCCCTACTACTAATGCAGATTCTTATTACACTAAATCAAATGAATTTCCAGAAGTAAGTAATGAAGAAAAAAAAATAATTGATTTTTACCTTAACAACTGTGATGGATTGATTGTTCCAGGCGGGAATAAATTTACTAAATTTGATAGTTGTGTTCTAGATAAAGCGATAAAAAAAAATATGCCCATTTTATGTATATGTATGGGTATGCAATTACTGTCTTGTTACAATAATAAAGATATTAATTTGTATAAAATAGATTCTAAAATCAATCATAATCAAAGTTCAAATGATACTAATTTTTCACATAAAATAAATATTAAAAATAATAGCTTATTATATAGTATAATAAAAAAAGATGAAATCAATGTAAATAGCTTTCACAATATGGGATGTAAAGATAATAATTTATTTAAAATAGATGCTTTAAGTGAAGATAATGTTATTGAAGCAATTGAAATAAAAAATAAAAAGTTTGTTTTAGGAGTTCAATGGCATCCAGAGAAAGATTTTAAAAATAATATTGATTCTAAAAATATTTTTTTAAGTTTTATAAATAGTGCAAGGGCATATAAAAATACAGCATTATAAAATACTGTATTTATTTTGTTTTATATTGTTTTTCTTCTGTTCCTAAATATTCTTCCCTAGAATTTTCATATTTTTCTAAATTGCTTGTTCCATATTTAACTTCTTTATAAGCGCATATAGGTGCAAATACATCAACCATAATTTTATATGATTCAAGTTTGTATTTATCTATATCCATTTGATATTTATGTAAAGATAAATCAAATAATTCATAACATTTACTTGAAAAGTATTCAAAAGCATCAGTTGTACCTATGTATTTTTTAGCAATTTCGGAATTTTTTACAATGTCATTAAATTCTTTTATTACAGAAAAATCATTTTTTTCTCTATAGTCACTTAACCTTTCTTTCCCAATTAAGTTTTCTAATTCATTTGCAAACATTATAAGTAATGAATTATAACTTGTTGAAACATGATTAATATTATTTAATTCGTTTTCAACTTCTTCATATTTACTTTTATTAAGTATTTTTATAAGTTGTCTTTGTGTATACATTTCGTTTATCATTTCTTCTGTAATTATTCCTTGATTATCTATATCTTTAACATGTTTTTTATTATCAGTAGAAATATCATATTTTATTGTGTTTTTAAACATACCATGTTTGGAAGTTATCTCATTATTATTTTTTTCATATATTGGTGTTTGCATAGCATACGCATGATTTAATTCGTGTAAAAAGTATGGCATATTAATTGAAGTATCAAACAATTTTTTATATCCTTCTTCATTTACCTTACCACTTAAATCATTTACAACTATCCACCTTTTTTCACCTACAACATCCATATTTTCATCATATATTGCCTCGTATGAATAGAATGCACCTGGATCTATGTTAGTTCCATATACATTATCTAAATCTTCAACAATATCACTGTTACTTTCTCCTAACACAGTTTTTCTTATTTTGTCACGACTTTCTTTTGACATATCACCTGTACTAAATATTCTCGTATTATAAAATAAATTTAATATTTTGTTAATATTTTCTTCCCCATATGTATCAACCATGGCAACTATACTTATTTTTATTGCATTAATTAAATTATCATCATAATTATATTTTTTTCTTAAATCGTCTAAAAACTTTTGATACATACTTATCACCATATTAATTATATCAAACATATTTGTTTAAAATTATATTCTTTTAATTAGTATTTACTTAGTATTTACATTATTATGTAAAACATAAATAATATGTTTTTTTCAAATTATTTAACATTAATTCATGATACAAATTTAAGATAATTCTAAAAATTGGTGCAAGGAAGTATAATAAAGTATCAAGCAATAAAACGCAAGAAAAGGTATTATCAATATGATTCGGTCACTTTGTTTTTTTATAAAAAAAACGAGCCACAATGGTTCGAATAATTTATTAATGGTGGAGCTGAGGAGAATCGAACTCCTGTCCAAATATTCCCAAATATAAGTTTCTACAAGCTTATTTAGTTAATAAATTTCCTAATAATATAAGTAACTAACAACACTATTATTAGTAAGCTTAAAATATTCATTGCTACTTATAAGCATCATAACAATATATCCCATTAAATCGAACCTTCAATAATTTCCATGAGAGAGAAATTAAAGAAAGTCGTATTCCTTATTCTAAATTAGGCAAAGGCAACAACGTTTTTAGTAAACATTGAAGCAATACGGTCTTTTAAATTTTTTCCAGTTATTTTCTGTTTTGTACGTAACGTGTACAAAGCGACTTGCTACTTATATCAAAGTATATCTGTCGAAACCAAGCAGCCCCATACAAAATTAAAATGTTAAATAACATTTATATGATTTTAACACTTTAATTTATATAAGTCAATTAGTAATTTTTTAATTGTTTTTGTACTTCTCTATTAATATCTCTTTGTTTAATAGTTTCCCTTTTATCATATGTTTTTTTACCTTTAGCAAGACCTAAAAGAATTTTTGCTTTATTTCCTTTAAAATATAATTTAATTGGTACTAAAGTATTTCCATCTAACTCAACTTTATTAAACAATTTCAATATTTCTTTTTTATGTAATAATAATTTTCTAGTTCTTTTTTCATCATGATTAAATATATTACCTTCTTTATACTCACTAATATGCATTCCTAAAATAAAAACTTCATTTCCTTTTATAACTGCATAACTATCCTTTAAATTAGCATTCCCGTTTCTAATTGATTTAATTTCAGTACCTGTTAAAACAATACCACATTCTATTGTACTAAGAATTTCATAATCATACTTAGCTTTTCTGTTATTTATCTCCATTATCTTCACCTTGTTTTACTAGTTCAAAATCGATTGTTTTAGCCTCTTTATTTGCACCTACTACTTTTATTCTTACTTTATCCCCTAGGCGATAACCCCTTTTATTCTTATCTCCTCTAATTGAAAATGTTGTTTCATCATAAATATATTTATCATCATTTAAACTATCTATTTTTACCAAACCTTCTATTAAATTTGCTAATTCAACAAACATTCCAAAACTTGTTACACTACTTATTATTCCTTCATATTCTTCACCTATATGATTCATCATATATTCAGCTTTTTTCATATCATCAACTTCACGTTCACAATCCACTGAATCTCTTTCTTTTTCTGATGAATGTTCAGTTAAATATGTAAGTTTATTGTCCCAATATTCTATAACTTCATTATTTATTTGATTTTTAAACAAATATTTTCTTAACAATCTATGAACAGTCAAATCTGGATATCTTCTTATTGGAGAGGTAAAATGTGTATAACATTTACTTCCTAAACCAAAGTGTCCTATATTATTTTTATCATATACAGCTTTTTGCATACTTCTAAGCATCATTGATGACAAAATATGGTATTCTTCTTTATCTTTTAATTGTTCAAGGATATACTTGATAGTAGTAGGTTGAACATCTTTTATTTTCCCATTTATCTTATATCCTAACACACTTATAAATTTAATAAATCTATCTATTTTTTCTTCATTTGGTTTACCATGTATACGATATACAAATGGTAAATTCATATAATATATATGGGTAGCTACTGTTTCATTTGCAGCAATCATGAAATCCTCTATTAAATTTTCGCCTTCTCCTCTATATCTTTTTACTATATCAATTGCTTTTCCTTTTTCATCAACAATTATTTTAGCTTCATCTATACCAAAATCAATATAACCACGATTTTCTTTCATTTTTCTTAATATATGAGCTAAATCCAACATTTTTATTAATGTATCGGCAAATGGTTCATATCCCTCTGGTATTATATTCTCCTCCAAGATTTTATTTACATTTTTATATGTCATTTTTTTTCTAGATCGAATAATACTTTCAAATATATCATATGAAACAACTTTACCTTTATTGTCTATTTCCATTACACATGACATAGCAAATCTATCTTCATTTTCATTTAATGAACAAATTCCGTTAGAAAGTTTATGAGGAAGCATTGGAATTACTCTATCTGCTAAATAAACACTTGTTCCCCTATCATATGCTTCTAAATCAAGTGGTGTATCTTCTTTAACATAATAACTTACATCAGCTATATGAACACCCAACTCATAATTACCATTATCTAAAACTTTTAAACTTATAGCATCATCTATATCTTTTGTATCATCACCATCTATTGTAAAAATTACTTGGTCTCTTAAATCCCTTCTATTTCCAAAATCTTCACCTTCAATTGTTAAAGGAATTTTACTTGTTTGTTCCATTACTTTATCTGGAAATGTATCATTTATTCCATACTTAGCAACTATTGATAAAATATCAACACCTGGATCATTTTTATGTCCTAGTATTTTTATAACTTCACCCTTATATTCATAATCCCTTACTCTATTTGTTATTTTAACTAATACTTTATGACCGTTCATAGCGCCTAATGTTTTATTTTTATCTATTTCGATTTTTAATTTTACTTTTTCATCATCTAAATCTACATAGCCTTTTCCTTTTGAATAATAAAATTCGCCAACCATTTCTTTAAATTTTCTATCAACGATTTTAAGAATTCTGCCTTCTAGTTGCATACCATTTTTACTAGTTATTTCAACAATTACTTTATCATTATGTATTGCACCGTTTAGATTTGATGGTGCGATAAATACATCCTCATCACCTTCTATATCAACAAATCCAAAACCTTTTTTGTTAATAATCATTCTACCTATTTTTAAATGACTATTAGTAAACAACATATAGTTATCTTTTTTTGTCCTATATATTTTTAAGTTGTCTTCTAGATTATTTAATGTTTTAAGTAATTCTTTTAATTCATCAACTGTTGTAAAACCTAGTTTATCTTCAAGTTCATGTACTGATAAAGCCTTATTTTCATTTTTTAATATTTCAAGTATTTGTTCTTCCATATAAAGCCACCTCTATTATAATTATAATTTAATTAAATTAAAAAATATAGTATTTTAATACTATATTTACATTAATATACATTTATTTTTTACTTATTATTGGTCTTTTATACAAATATGCAACAATAAATAATATACCACCAAACAATGCACATATTATATCTTTCATTGTATCTGTAACACCTGTTTCTAAAACTCTTTGAGCATCATTACCAAATATATTATCAGCAGTAAATTCAAATATTTCCCAGAAAGCTGCAATAGCAAGTACAAATGAAATTATAAATAATATGTTAAATGAATTTTTTTTAGTTAATAATTTTTCTTTTTTTAATATTAAGAATCCTAAGTAAGCAGTTAATGTTCCTGATAAAAAGTGTGTAAATGAATCATACCAATATACTATTTCATATAGTTTTAATACACTTCCAAACTCACCAGCAAGTATTATAAATATTAAAAATATAAACTCCGAAATTTCTGATAGTTTAATGTATTTTTTTAATAATCGTGGTAAAACAACTATTATTGAAAGCGAAATACAAATTAATATGTTTACTTCATAATTAAAGCTTATATTAAATACAATTGAAAATATATTCAATATCCATATTAATAAAACTAATAAATTATTTATTATCTTCATATTCTATCTTATCCATTTCTACTTGATTAATTGAGTTAAATCTTTTTGTAATTTTATCAGTTGTAACATGTATATCTTTTACATCTTTTGAAACTGTTTCAATACTTCTATATAGTTTATCCCATCTATCCTTATATCTTATGAATTCTTCATTCAATAATTTCAATTCGCTGTGAATAACTTTTGTATATTTATCTCTTTCTATATTTTTTATTATTATTTGTATCGTTGTAAGTGTACTTATAAGTGTAGTTGGAGATGTAATCCATACTCTTTTTTTATAAGCATAGTCTATTATATCTTGATGATATGCATTAACCTCAGCAAATATGGCTTCTGCAGGTAAAAATAAGATTGCTTGATCCGAAGTAACCCCTGGTATTATGTATTTACTACTAATAGCATCTATATGTTTTTTCATATCTTGCTTAAATAGTTTTTCATACATATTTCTGCTTTCTTTAGAATTTTCTTTGTTAACCATATTTTGATAATTTTCTAAAGGAAATTTTGAATCTATTGCAATAACACCAAGAGGTTCTGGTGCGAATAATACACTATCAGCTATACTACCATTTTCAAATGTATATTGTAATTTATATATTTTATCATTATTTTCACCAAACACATTCGTAAGTATATGTTTTAAGTTTACTTCTCCATATATACCGCGTGTTTTCTTATCAGTTAGTACTTCTTGTAGTGATACTATATCTTCACCTAGTGTATCAATTTTCTTTTGAGCTTCATCTATTTTTGATAGACGTTCTAAAACATTTGTAAATGTTTTATTCGTTTTTTCAAAATTTTGATCTATTCTTTCATTTACTTTATCATTTATCATACGAAGTTTTTGTTCTATTTTGTCATTTTGCTCATTAAAATGTTTATTGAGTGTTAAATTAATTTCATTTTGAAAACTCCCGACTTCTTTAACCATATTTGTTTCAAGTTTTCCTAATCTTTCTGTTATATTTGACTCATTAATATTTTTTGTTATAGAGATAACAACTAAAATTATTATTAATACATTTAATCCTATTATGACGTATAACATTAGTCTCACCATCCTATAATAATTTTAGCATTCATACATTTGTTCGTCAATGTTTTTTAATGATTTAATATCCAATTTTCATATCCACCATCTAAACTTAGTATTTTATAACCTTGTGTTGAAAGTATTTTTCCAATATTTAAACTGCTAATACCTTTTGTACAATATAAACAATATGTTTTATTTTTATCTAAATAATTTTGTGGAGTAACAATAAGTTTTCCAACAGGAATATTTATTGAGTTTGGTATATGGTTATTATTATATTTTTCTGAACTTCTTATATCAATTATAATAAAACTATTTCTTTTTAATTCAAATTCTTTTAATGAAATAATTGAAAGCATATAAAAATCACCCTAATATATATTATGAGTGATTTTATTTTATGAGAATAATTATTATTTTTTCACTATTTTACAATCAAAACTTTTTATAAGCTTAATTAGAAAGTATTTTACAATTTTCTAATAATTTACCATTTTCATCAGCAGCTTGATAAAAATGTGGATTATTATTTTGAAAAGTTTCATCATTATCTGTTGATGAACAAGTTAGTACTTTCTTACTTTCATCAAAAGAGCATTTTTTTGGACACAACATATCTGTAGATGATGTAGCATTCTTTTGTGGAGAATTTATTTTAACAGTAACATTTTTCCCATTATAATTAATTATGTGACTATCAAAATTATCCTTATTAGTTACATCAAAACTTAATGAAACATCACTTATATTTGGTTCATCTACATTGCTTCTATAATATTTACATGAACATTGATAACTAACACGATTATTAGAATCATCGGTTTTATCATTAGAATCATTTGAATTACAATTTTCTCCACTTCCAAGATTAACTAATCCAACTAATATTTTTACTATTATTGGTACAAAGAATAATACTACACATGCAATTAATCTTTTGACAAACTTTGATTTACTTTTTTTCATCTCTTCTTGTTCTCCTGATGCTGCTGCTTTTACAAAATCAAGCATTCCAAGTACTACTAATAGTATTACCCCACCAATTCTTACTAAATTCATTATCCAATCAATAATTGATTGAGTTCCTTTATCAATTATACATCCTGATAAATCCATATCATTATCTTTATTATTATCAGCATTTTTTTCTACTTTTTTTATTTCCTTTAATTTAATAATATAATTATTGCCACTTTTTGTTATTTGTACTTTATCTCTTGAAAAATTAGAGCAAGAAAAACCTCCATCATTTTTTAATTCAAAAGTTACATCCTCATTATCTTTATTTTTTACAACTGAATTAATTTTAATTGAAGAAACCGAAGTTTCAAAGGTATCACTACAAATTGACTCATTCTTAAACATAGTACAGAATTTACGTTTACCATCTGCATATGTAAAAAGCTTAAAATAAACACTATCAGTTCCATCGTAATTCAAATTTAAATTATTATTATTATTGTCTAAATTATTAATTGAAAGTGAACAAAAGCTAGTTGTTTTTTCTGATTCGGAAATTGCAGAACCAACAAGTGTTAGTAAGTTTCCTTTTGATTTTAATGAGAAATCAGAAAAATCATCTGTTCCATTTCCCAAATAAGATTTGTATAAAATTACAGAACCTGATTTTCCAGTAGTATAATACAAATAATTGTAACACTTATCTGTTTTGTTTTCTCCTAATAAAGTGGTTTTTTTGGGAAATTTTTGTTTTTTATTATTTATCTTTGATTTTCCTTTAACTACATAAACATCACTATTAAATTTGTATCCAGCTGCTAAAGAATTATCCGATGAAACATAATAACAATCGTAATCTTTTTTTTCAGCATCTTCAGTTTCTGTTATTACAACATCTTTATAAAGTTTTTTTGCTTGTTCTAACAATTTAAGATAATCATTATTATATTGACTATATTCCTTATCGGAACTGCTTATTTTTCCTAATTCTAATAATCTATTATATTTGTCATTAAGACTAACAGAGGAAGAACGTATTGTCACAAATTTATTAATACATTGGATACTTTTATTTCCATTTTTACATTCACCATTTAAAAGTGATTTTATATCTTTAATATTCTGACCAAGTAACGTTGAAAATTTACTTAATTCATTTTCTTTAGTATCAACAAGAGGAATAAGATTAAGTGTATCATTATTATCCCAATCTTTCTTACTGTAATAATTTGTATAATCATATTCAAGAACATATGAATCACCAGGAAAAATTTCTGTTGAATCATCACTTGTAAAAGTTCCATTTGCCTTAAAATAAATAAGATATGGTGCACATTGCCCCTTTGAAAAATAGTTTTTAATTGTGTAACTTGACCATGCAAGTACATCTTGTGTATTTTCATCTTTTCTATAAGCCCAATTTGTACTTCTTAGATCATCATATATTGCATATTGATTTCCAAACTCATAACCATTATTTGTTTTTACATAACTAAATTGTCCTTCGTTTCCTTTTCCATCATTATAATAACATGTTTTTGTTTCATCAGCACTTACGTTTGTAATATAAAAAAAAGTACAAATAAACATAAATATAAAATAATAGTATCCTTTTTTCATGAACTCACCTCTAACTATAATTAATTATACCATAAAAAAAGATTAACAGTAAATATATACTATTAATTTTATTATTCATCATTGAAGAAATCATCAAAAAATTGGTCATCAGTTATATCTTCTTTTATGTTAGCATTAGAATTACTTTTTTGTTCAACAATTGTATCTTTATTTTTTTCAACTGTTTTTTCTTCTTCTATTATTTTATTTTCTTTAGATTTTTCTTTTTCAAGTCTTTCCTCTTCTTCAAGCTCCGCTATTTTAGCATCTATTTTTTTAACTAAATCGTCAACATTTAAAGATGGTTTTGGACTTTTCTTTGACATATCAGGCATACCAAACAATGGTGGGAAGTCAGAATTTTCGCCCATACCTTTCATCATTTCATTTATTTTTTCATCTTTTTTTGCTTGAACAAAAGCCTTCAAATCAAATATTTTAACAGGAAGTTTAGTTCTTGTTGGATATAGTGCTGGTTCTTTTGTCATTCCCCATTCAATTTTATGATCAAATTTTAACTTTGTTTTAAAAGGACGCATTCTTGATCTTAAAATTAAAGCATCTTCTTCTTTAAAGTTTTGTAAATCTGTTACTGTTACAAGTGGTCTTGAGTCAGTTTTATCATCTTTCTTTGACTTAACATCTCCACACATTTTACTAATTTCTTCTAAAGCCGCAAGTTCTGTACTTAACAAGTAAATTGTATTACCACAGTTTCCTCTAATAGTTTCTGCTTTTTCTTTTCCATAAACATCATTTAATTGTGAAAAATTCTGAATTATAAATGAAAGTTTAATATTTCTAGAACGTGCTGCAGATACCATAGCATCAACATCAGAAAGAGGTGGCATGTTAGCAAACTCATCAAGTAAAAAATTAGTTCTATGTTTTAATTTTCCACCTGGATTTTCTTGTGCAACTCTAACTAATGTTTCATAACATTGTTTTAAGAAAATTGTAACAAGTGAATGATAAGTTTTCTTTTCATCTTGAATTACAATAAATACCGCTGTTTTTTTTCTACCAATATCCTCCATATCAAAATCATTATGCGCAAGCATTTCTGATAATGTTTCACGTGAAGAAAATAATTGAATTTTTTGATTAAATACAGATAAAATACTTCCTTTTGTTTCACTTGGGGCACTAATAGTAGCATTAACTTTTATGCTTTCTGTTGAAGTAGTAGGTTTACTATTAAAATATTCTTTTATATATGTTGTTCCACCTATTTTATTTTCTCCAACTGTTGCCATATAATTAATACTATTAATATTTACTTCATCTTCGGCTGCATCTTGAAATAAAGCAAATGCTAATCCTGAAAAATAATCCGCAGATGTGTTTTCCCAGAATGGATCTTGGCCTTTATTATTTTCATCATAAAGTATATTTTTTGCTAAGTCTTCCAATAATTCTATAGCTTTATCTGTATTTCCTTGTTGATATAATTTGTATGGAATTGAAAATGGATTCCAACAATTTCCTTTTTCTGGGTCACGAAAATTTAAAAGAATTATGTTATACCCTCTTTTTTCTAGTTCTTTAGCAGTTCCCTCATATAACTCACCTTTAGGGTCTGTTACAATCATTGATTCTCCTGCTTTTGCCATAACTCTAATAAAAGGGAATGAAATTGCTTGTGATTTACCACTACCAGTTGATCCTATTATCATATTATGATATCCACCAGTATCAAGCCATATTTCTTTACCATTATTGTAAATTGGTATACCACCTTTTGAAATATTATCATCTATTGGTTTAACAACAACAATATTACTAGAATTTTTCATTTCTTTATCTTTACACCAACGTGAATAACCTTTTTCATCTTTTTTACCTAATTCTAAACCCACACCTTTTTCTCTTTCAAAAATTTTTGAAGAAACTCCTGTTAAAATGACAGCTAAAACACCTATATAAACACATATTGTAGCTAATAAATATTTAGGTTGAAAAGCAGGTAACGGATTAAATCCATGAAATGTACCATCATTCGCAAATGATGATAAATTTAATACTAATATTGCTGCAAAATACAAAAGTATTATACTAAATATGAAAAATATTTTTAAATCTTTTGATTCTACTCTAAGTTTTAATTTCATAACAAGCCTCCATACAGACATAAAAAATGCTATATATATATTAACATTTTTTATTTTTTCTTTCAATTAAATTTTATTAGCTTTTTTCTTTTTTGTATTAATTATCAAAAATGTAATACCACCTAACATAAGTGTTGTACCAACAACTACCACTAATGGAACATTATCTATTAGATATTGCATGATTGTCATATTTTTTTTACTTTTATCATAAACAAAAATTATAGGTTTATTAGAAGCATTTTCTCTTGTAATATACCAAGTATGTTTTTTACCAACAATTTTATCAGCATTGGATTGAATTACTTTATAATTACTATTTATATTTATAGTTACTGAATCTAATTCTTCATATACATCGAAACAATAAAATTTATTGCCAGTTAAAATAGAAACCTCATTTTCTTTAGCATCAACTGAAAAGAATTGATAACAAGAATTAGCAATATTTGAATCATTCAATTGATTATCATCATAAACAAAATTAAAACTAAATTTGTTATCTTTTAAAGTTTTAATGTTGTAATATTTAATTTCTTTTAAATTTGAATTATCGTAAGTAAGTCTTGACTCGCTAAATAAGGCTGGTAACCTATATTGAGTACCATCTATCATTTCCTCAGAACTTTCTGGTATATAAACAGTATGCTCTGAAAATGAACTATCAATATTTAAATTGTATTCTACTGAACAACCAGTAATTAATATCAAAATAATAATAAACAAACTTTTATTTTTCAAGTCTAACTACCTCCAATATGTTTAGTTAAATATATTATACATTTCGCACCACCGGAATGAGAATTTAAAAAAGTAGATCTTGTTTCATTTCTTAATTTAAAGCATGGTGTTGAAGGATTAGACGTACAATTTTCAAATCTTCTCCTGTAGCTTCCAGGGTCACCGTTAGAACATGCGAATCCATTTGCATCCAAAGCCGCTTCTACAGCACTCCAAGAACCATATTTTAATGAATAAGAACCATAATTAGCTGCAGAATCTGAAAATGTTATATTATTTTCAGCTACTTGCTCAACAATTCCGACATGACCATAAGGATTAATAGAATTTCCTTTCCATGATATTATAGATCCTGCTAAAATTTCACAATTTTTATCAGAAAAATAACAAGTTTCAAATTTTGCTGCACTTTTTGTTTCGCAAAAACCAGCACCATTGGAACTACCCTCATGACCACTACTCCACCATAAATCAGGATTATCAGAATATAAAATTTTTGTGATTTCTCTTGCTCTAAATTGTGCATACCAAGCACATTCACCAATATTACATGGTCTACTATCGGTTGTACCAAAATAATTAGTATCATTTGCATCTGGTGCTTCCACTCTCATATAAAAACCGGTAGTTGAATCTAACTGCAAACCATTAGAAATAGATTTTTCAATTGAAATATCATTACCAAACAAAGCCTTTAAAATTGCAACATATTCCTGAGGATCAACTTTTTGAGCTTTCTCAAAATCAAATGTAGAATAATATACCTTACCATCTTTCATTATTTTTAAATTAATAACAGAAGCAACTGCTTTTTTAGTACTATCTGTAACAATACTAGAATCAAAATTATCCTCTACAATTTCATTATTAGAAACATTAACTAATAGTTTTGAAATAATTGTTAAAGCGTAAGCTTTTTTTATTTCATCATTATATTTAGCAGCATCTCTTTCTACAATTGTTTCAACGTATTCACTTAAAGAATATTTTCCAATTACATTTCCTTCTTTGTCTTTTACAGTAATACCTGATGATTGAATACTATATGCAGTATAATTACTTTTATCATCCGCATTATGTGTTGAATAAAAAGATCTGGCTTGACTCATAATTTCATTTGTCATTTGACTTGCTAAGGCTTTTTTTCTTTCGTCAGACAAATTTTTATAATCACAATTATCACAGTTTATATATTTATTTGGGACATAAGTTTCTGTTAGATAATTTTTATACTTTTCTTCAGAAAAATACCACTTCTTTGTATCACCATCTGCATTATCACACGATTTTTCACTAGTTAAAACACCATTAGAATAAGTTCCACATTCAAACATATTCTTAATTAAATCTTTAGGATCTCCTTTTACAGCTCCATATTTATTTTTTAATTCACTAGAACTACCTATAAATGTACCAGTTTCATCCGTAACTTCTTCATCCTTTGAATCATCTGTTTTTTTATCATCTTCTTCAGTAGCGTTATCATCGTCTAATTTTTTATCAACTATATCTGGATTAACAACCTTAGAGTAAAAAACAGCAGTATTAGTATAATATCTAACTTTATCTTCATCAACAGTACTTTTATCATAATATTTTTCATTACTCATATAACTATTCATTGTATTTTCAATATTATTAAGATAAACACCCTGATCTGTTTCAAAACCATTTAAAGTTATAGCATTCCATATTCTTTGACCAGTTTCTTCAATGGCAGTAATTACATTAGAAATAACTTGAATGGCATAAGCGATAGCTAAGACAACCAATAGAATCACTAAAAAGTGCATCAAGAATGAAAAAAATCCTACAGCAATTGATAAAAATAAACCAGGATTTTTCTTTATAAACTTGATTATAAGTTTTTGAAAAGATGGTTTGTTTACATTTTTATTTTTTCTGCCACCAAATAAATTTTTGAAGCGATTACTCTTACCTGGTGACGTATCAGAGTTTTCACCTGGTACCGAATTAGATCCTAAAGACTGACTTCTATTAGAATTTAATTTGGGTATTTTATTTAAACCTCTTCGCTTATTTAAAGCACTTGCTAATTTATTATTTCCAAGCTTGTTTCTTCCTAAATTATTTTTATTTAACCCAGGCATTTTATTATTAGAATTTTTGTTATTAGCGTTTTTTATTTTATTAACTGGATTTTTATTATTTTTACTATTTGATAATTTTTCATCTAGTTTGTTTATACCACGATTTGCAAAATTAGAAACAGATGAAGGTTCATTTGCTGTTTCTAATTCTGGAAAATCATCAATTTGTTCTATTTCTTCTGGTACACTTTGTGTACTATCTATTTCATTTAATTCTTGAGGTGATTCTACTATAGAATCATTATCCTCAATGTTTTTTTGATCCATTAGAATCACCTACTTTACTTATATTATAATCCTCCGCCTTCACCAAACGAATCTAATTCTTCATCGGTTACAATTATGTTAATTCGCATTCTTCTATTACCACATACGAATAAAGCTTCACCTTGAGAATATCTTTTTATACTATCTTTTTCATTTTCATTTAAATCTATTAATTTTGATAAATCTTCTACTGCTTGTTTTTTAAGTCCCATTACTAAATAATAAGAAGCATTATCAAATATAGCTTTACCTTGTGTTATAACAGCTGGATCAGTAAAATCACTTGGTTGTTGTGTAATTATTATTGTTCCAGTATTATACTTTCTAGCTCTTCTTTGTATTTGAGCTAAGAATTCAGCTCCTAATGAGTTATTTGAACCTAACAATACATGTGCTTCATCTACTGTAAGAATCGTATCAACACTCTTATCAAGAGTTAAACTCCAAGCATATTTTAAAATATTAAAGAATAAAGCATTTCTAATATTAGTATCTGCATTCATTAATTCTCTTATATTAAACACAATAAAATTAGTAGTTGGAGATATTGTTGTATGCCCATCAAAATAATATCTAAGTTCATTAATAATAGGTCTTACTTTTAACTCCAATATTTCCATTACATTTCTTTCTTGTGTCTTTTCTGTCATAGACATAAGTTTACCTTTAATAGTTGTATAAACATCTGAGAAAGTCGGGAAATCATTGCTTTTAAATCTAGTAAAATCAGAATTAAAATCTATACCAAATCTTTTATATGTTTCTTGTAGTACTTCACTAAACATATTTACAACATCTTCAGTAATACTAGGATCATAATATTTTAAAAATGCCTTTACTGTTTGTATAGTTCTAGTTAAAACAGTATATCCTAGTCCTTGAGCCATTTCTTCTTCATCTGCATCAACTACAACTTCAAGTGGATTGATCATTCCATATTCTCCACCTTTTCCTAAATCAATGAAATCACCATCATATTTTTTAGTCATTTCTTCAAGTTCGCCTTCTGGATCTATCATTACTAACTTAGAACCATTACGTAAGTGAGATCTTATCATTAATTTAGCAGCTGTACTTTTACCACTACCAGATGTACCAAGTATAATTAAATTTGCATTGTTTCTATTATTTTCTTTTTTTATCTTATATAAGAATTGATTAAATAATATTACTCCTCCAGAAAAATCCACACCAAGTAAAGTAGATAATCCTGGGTCTTTTATACTATCAAATATAAATGGATACATTGCAGCAATTGTTGGAGAAGGAATAGGAGTTCCTATTCTATCTTCAATTTCTTGTTTTGGATAAATAGGTATTATAGATTTTAATACCTTTTCTTGTTCAAATCTTAAAGGAATAGCTCTCATTTCCATAGCTTCTAAATAATTTTTTACTTGTAATTTTTTAGCTACTAGATCATCTTGTGAATCAGCAGTAACCATTATGTGCATTTGAAAATCATATATTTTTGATTGTGTAGAAGCAAGCATTGTAATAAATTGTTCCAAAGATTCATAATCAAGTCTTATTCTTTCTTGTAACGTTTTATCATTTTCTTGTTGATATCTTACTTTTAAATCTGCGATTTCCTTATTTATCATTTTACTTATTACACTAAATGGAAGTGGAATATGTTTTATAACGATTTTTATTCCAGATAAACTCGTTAATTGAGATAAAAATCCAGGATCTATAAATTTTGGATATGATATTACTGTAAGTATAGTAGAATATTTATCACTAATTATAAAATCAGATGCTCTATATTCTAAGCCTTTTGGCGCTATTTGTTGACGTATATCCATTAACTCATCACCGTCCCTAGTGTAGTTGTTTGTCCACCATTTAAGAAATTATCAAGTATAATTCTTAAATCATCATTACTTGTTTGTTTAGACATTAATCCTGCATTAGCAAAATAAGAAATCAAATTTTTAATTCTTTTTTGTATTATTTCAGTATCTTTATGTTTAAATAATAGATAATATTCTGTATCAACAACGTTGTTAGTAACAAACATATTAGCTTTATTTATATCACTAATAATTAATTGTCTTTTTTTAACATCTGAAGTTGAATTATATAGAAGTTGTAATTGAGATAAATACAAGTTTATATCAACTGGTCTATCTGCAACTACAATCCAGAATTCATAATCTATCATATTATAAACATCTTTTAAATTATTAATTACCATATCTTGCATTTCTTGTTCCATTATAAAGATATTTCTTGGTTCTATTTTTACACCTGTAACTCTTTCTTTATTATTAAGAATAATTTCACCATTTACAATATCTCTAACAGGAATATCATCTGCAGTATATTTACTTTTTATTGTTTTCGCCATCGTTTACACACCAACCTTTCCAAACGAATTTTTGTCTTGTTGTATAAAATTCTATTAATGATTTAATCATTGTAAGAACATTGTGATAATTTGGTATTGGGAATACCAGAAAGCTACACACTAATCCAGGAATTAGTGTTATTATTGCTGCTACCATATTTTCAACAGGTAATATTAATAACAGTAGTAGCGTAGCTGATATTCCACAAGAAAATAATATTAAATCAAATTTATTAAATAAACCAAATATTAACATTGATTTTTTTGAATTAGCTGGTATTAAAAAATTATTATTCATTTATCTTTTCCCCTTTTAATTCTTCTTTTGTTTTGTAGCATTTATGTTATACATGTTGTTGTATGATTTTTCTCCAAGGTTTGCAGCAGTATGTGAAGCTTCGGCTTTATCATAGTCATCACTACTTTCAAGTTCATATGCTTTTTCAGCATCTTTTTTAGCTTGTTTTCTAATAGCAGCAAAATCACTACCTTTGTAAACTTCTTTTTCTTCAAACGCACTGCTCTTATCAGTAGTTTGTTCAACAACTCTTAATTGACTTGATATAGCACCATTAGTAATTTCTTTTTCTTTTTCATCTTCAAGCATTTTTACATATACGTCTGCTGCATGTTGACCAGTATTAAATTCTGCATCTTTAGCTTCATTTAATTTTTTATAATGGTCATCTTCAGCAATTGAAGCATATTGGTTTTCATCATAATCAACTATTTTACCATCTTTGTCCTTTCCCTTGCTTACTGCTATATAATCATCTCTTACTTTTTTAGCTTCTTCAATTTGTTGGTCTCTTTCTTTCTTTGCTTTTTCCATCGCCTCAGAATCTACCTTAGTTATTGGTTTTCCGTCAGGGCCAAGAATAGATGAGGTAGTCATACACTCACGTCTTATATCATCATCTGATTTAAAGTGATTTTTTATTTCAGCATCAGTAGTTTCTGTTGTTATCGATAGTCCATTATTTTTATTGAACTCAGCTAGCTTTCTTTTACTACCCCTATATCTATCAACAGCATCTTGTTTTATATTATTTATATCTACATTTTTCAATGCTTCATATTGGTTATGTGCCTTAATGTATGCATCTGAAGCTTTTTTAAATTCTTTCTTCTTGTTATCATCATTCCATTCTCTACTCAAATACGAATTTGGTTTGATTAACATTTCTTTTTTAGCAGCTTCATCAATTGAATCTACTGTTTTTTTAACACTTTGTAAATTGTCAATTTGCATTCTCGTTTTTTGATAATCAGTAGGTAACCCAATAGCATCTTGTGCTTTTGCCTTTAGAATACCAAAAGCTGTTGCACCATTTTCTTTTCCTATTTCTCTTTCTGTTCTATGAGTATTAGCTTCTTCAATTCCTTTTTTTACACCTTGAAACATTTTCCCAGAACTATATGCTTGGCGGCTTGAATGTACAAATCCACTTGCCGCACCAGCTAAAGTTGAAGCAAAAAAGCCGCCTGCTGTTCTAAGTTTACCTTTATTTTTCAAATCTTCTTTTCTATTAGCAATTCTATGTGCTAAATTACCACCTGCAGTTAATAAACCACCTGCAGTACCAGCGGCTACTGCCGAAATTCCTTTTATACCTGCAGCTTGTTCACTAATTTTCTTAAATGGATTAAGTTGCATTTTTCCATCTAAGCTTATTCCAGTTATATCTTGAATAAGTTTTGGAAATTGTTTTGCAAACATCAATGCACCTATTATTATAAATATTATTACAAAAGGATTGTCAATTGGATTACCATTAAAGTCTTTTAATGCAGGTTGTGTAGCAACTTGTTGTATTATAAATATTGCAAAGAAAATTGCTATTAATCTTATAAATAAATCAGCATATGTCTTACCAACATTAGACAACCATTTTTTAAATATTCCTTCTCCTTTAATAGGATCAATGTATGAAATAATAGGAATTGGAGCAATTAATCTTAAGAAATATAACTTTATAATTCTTACTGCAACATCCATACAAAAACTAAGTAATACAAGTGCAGCAAATGCACCACATATAGTAGATATTATAAACTTATAATCAAACGCAAATATATCTCCTTTTTTAATTCTTAATAGAAAGTCAAGAAGTGCATTTGTATCCTGATGTTCCACTATATAATCCATTTGGCTATTAGCATCCGTTCCTACAGTTGAATCATTAGTTGCAACATCATCTGTATATCCAGCTTTCGTAAGATTACATGTAGCTGATGGTTTAGAGCCTTCTATATATCTAGAATATGAGCGACACCCCGTCAAATTTTGATCAGTACTAGTACTATATAAAATATCATTATTTGGAACTACAAATGCTGAAAATAATGGAAATGATATCGTACTAGAATTTTTTACATTTTTACCAACAGAACCTATTATTAATTTAGGTATTGTATTATTATCTACAATCTTTTGTTGCAATTCCATTGCTTTATCAAATAAAAATTGGTATGAAACAAGTAAAACTAAAGCAACTGCAATATTTTGAATTAACTTTGAAAATCCCTTGCTTTTATCTGTCATTGCATCAGGATTAACTATATAATTCAAAAAAGAAAGTGATAATTTAAATATCATAAAAATACTTAGAATTACAGTAATTCTATTTGCAAATGCAGCTAATGAAGCATTATCAAAAACTTGTACACTTGATATTTGGAATATTAAGTCATATAAACTTTCTATTAACCATATTACTACTTTATCTATTGCAGCAAAAAGTCCTCTAATAATACCTAAAAACCATGTTCCTAAATTTGGCATTTACATCCCTCTATTTCATATTTTTTGAAAATCAATCTATCTTACATTATTATAACATAAGTATAGTTTTTTTTAAACATATTTTTTCTAAAAACAAAAAAACTTCAAAAATGAAGTTTTAATATTTAATTTTATTGTTTAGAAGCTTTACTATTTGCTGCGCCAGATATAAATCTATCTGCACAAGACCAAATTTCATTACTACTTCCTGATGCAACTAAATTTACTAATACTTTAACTATGAATATTACAAAGAATACTAAAGCTGCAGAAATTAATCTCTTAATAAATAATTGTTGACCTTTTTTAATCTCATCTTCTTTACTAGCTACAACTGCTTTTCCTAAATCAAGCATTCCGAAAATGATTAATAAAACTGGAATTGCTATTTGAATAGCCAAAATAATAGTTGAAACTATTGATTGAATTGATTCAATTTCCGGAGTCATTCTTGGATCACACCACTCCATACCTAAAATTTGAATTAAATTCATTTTCATTTCCTCCCTTACTAAAAATATAATACTTTATTTGCCTTTTTTTGTCAATATTTAATGCATTGAATACATAATATTTACATTATTTTATAACGTATGGCTCATTTTCACTACCATCACCAGACGAAACAGTTAAGTGTGAACTTAAGTAGATGACTGGTCTAATTCCATTTTCCTTTGAAGCCCTATAATAATAAATACCATTTTCATCTATTGCATATACATCATATGTATTTTCAGAATAAGCATTTAATGTCCAGTTAATTTCACCTAACTCGTTCATATAATTATAATTAACACATTGTGGATCATCAAAATATTTGCATGTTGACTCTAAACTAGCCTTTGCATAATCATCAACATTCAAAAGTCCAATATGACTTTTCATAGTTTTTCCACATAAATTGATACTTGAAATTAAAGTACCTTCTTTTATTGAATCAACACACCAAGTTGCATCAACTAAATATTTTTTTAATTTTGCAGATACAACACTATTTTTTTCATACATTTCTTTTAAATATACACTTATTCTACTAGTGTCATATACGTTCTTTCCATATTGAAATTCTTTTTCTAGGTTATATCTATCATCCCATACAGATTTTTCTAATTTTTCATTAATTAGATACATTTTAATACCATTATCATCTATTTTTACAATTCTCCAAGTTTTGCCATCAAATTTAACATAATTGTTTATATACTCACCTTTAAAAATATATTCATTTCCAACAGAGTATAAACCAGAATCAGATGTAACTACATTTTGTGTTAATTCACCATAAAGTGTTTTTGTATTATAATTATCACATTTCAAAATCGGATTATATAAATAATCATCTCCATTTTTTACAACTTCAACAGTTGCTGTACATTTATCCTTAGAATATAATTTACTTAATTCTTTTATATAATTTCCTTCAACTAAAGTAGAATCTGTAACACTTACAGTTCCATCTGTTAAAGGTAATTTATCAGAATTATCTTTATAATACTTTTCAGCAGCATTAACTAATTTATCTTCTAATTGTGAATAACTTTTAATCCCACCACTTGTTAAACTAGCAATCAATACAATCAATAATATAAATAAAACCATTCCACCTGCAGCAATTACGATAAAAGCTACATTTTTATTTCCCTTAAAAAACTTATTAGCTACATTATCTAACATAAAAACCTCCTAAACACATATATTATATCAATAAAAACATCAATTTACAACTATATTATTCTAAATAGGAAAAGGTTAAAAATGGTTAAACCAAAAAGTTCAACAATAAACGCTAGTAAAAGTGCATTTACAAAAGCATCTTTATTATCAATTAAACTTTTTCCGTTGCCTAATACTTTCTGTCTACCACCTTTTTTAATTGTTTCAGGCTCACTAGAATTATCTATATTATAATTGCTTAAAATTTGTTCTTTAAACTTTTCTAACTCAGAAATATTGTTTGAATTCATATCCGATTGTATTGTTGATTCATTTTCATCGCTAAAGAATATATTAGTATTTTTCAAAAAGAATTCTCTAACATTATCCATTATATTATTTTTATCAGATAAATTAATAATAGATTGTAATTTAATTAAAAATATCCTTAATTCATTAACATTTCCATTATAATATCTTAATTCATGTTCAATATAATCGCAAACACTAGATTCAATTTGATCTAGTGTTTTTCCATGAGAAGTCCCAAAAAGTAATATATTATTACCATCATATTGAATAACAAAATTATTATTAAAAATGGTTATAACATAAACATTCTTCATATTAATCACCTATTTTAAATATTTAAGTTCTCCCATTTGAGAAGTTGGAATAAATCCTGGTTTGGAATTTATAACATCTGGGATTCTATTTACAATTGCAGCACATGTAAGTTCAACAGTAGAAGGTCTAGTAATAACTAAATTAGTGTTTGGCTCTCCAAAAATTGTCCAATCATTTTTATCAAAATCTTCATCAGAGTAAACCTTACCAATACATTCTGTTTCCAAAACTATTCCTTCTTCAGTTTCTGTTGTTACAACAGCACTCATTCCAGTTGCCATACCTGAGGCAACAACCATATTCAATGTAGAAGATTCTATATTCTTACCACAAGTTATAGGAACACATTTCTGAGTTTGATTTTTAACAGTTAAACCAAGTTTGTCACATAGCCATCCATTTACATTCCACATATACGAAGGTAAAAACTCACCAGCATTGATTAATTTTTTTCTTTCTTCATCACTAATATTATCAACAGAAGCAACTTGTTTATCGAATTCATCTAAAGTTAAACCTGCTCCATGGGCTTTAGCTAAAGCAATACCATAATCTTCAACATTATATGAAGAACTACCTTTAATTTTAGTAATTTTATGAGTTGAACCAGCCAATGTTGATATTAAATTTCCCCAGAATGCATCTTGATAACCACTACCTGTAATAGTACAATTATTTTCTTTAGCAAGTTTATCAATTTTATCTGTTAAAACTGGTGAAGAATTAAATGGATAAAATGCTTCTTCACAAGTTGTAATAGCATTTATTCCAAGTTTTGCACACAATAAAAGTGCGTCTGCTACATCCTTCATTAAACTCATTGTTGTAATAATACATACATCTGGCTTTTCTCTTTTTAACATTTCTTCTGCATCATCAACAGATGTAATATTTACTCCTATTTCTTTTCCACCAATAATATCAGAAATATCTTTTCCAATAATAGATGGATTAATATCAACCGCACCAACTATAGAACCACCATTTTCTATAACATATCTCATAGTATAAACTGACATTTTACCGCATCCATACTGAACTACTTTAACATTATTCATTTTATCCCTCCTAATTATAATTATAAATGTTTTTTTTTAATCTAACAATATATTATTAAAAAAACAAACAACTTTATACAAAAAAATGTAAATAGAAATTTATTAATACATTTCTATTTCAAACTACAATATAGTATAATTATTTTAGTACAAGGAGGAATAAGGTGGAAAATATAATAGAAGTTAAAGACTTAACAAAAGAATACAAAAATATAAAAGCTGTAGATAATTTATCCTTTGAAGTAAAAAAAGGAGAAATACTTGGATTGTTAGGTCCAAATGGAAGTGGCAAAACCACAACTATAAATTGCATATTATCATTATTAAATTATCAAAATGGAAGTATAAAAATTCTTGGTAAGGAAATGAAACCAGATGAATATGAATTAAAAAAGCAAATAGGTGTCGTATTTCAAGAAGTAGCTGTTTTTGAAGAATTAAATGTTTATGATAACATAGATTATTTTTGCGGTTTATATATAGAAAGTAAAGAAATAAGAAAAAAATATATAGAAGATTCAATTAAATTAGTAGGATTAGAAAACTATAAAAAATATTATCCAAAACAATTATCAGGGGGACTACTTAGAAGACTTAATATTGCTTGTGGAATTGCTCACAAACCCAAAATTATATTTTTAGATGAGCCAACCGTAGCAGTTGATCCACAAAGTAGAAATAATATTTTAGAAGGAATTGAAAAACTAAGAAAAAAAGGTGCGACTATAGTTTATACAACACATTATATGGAAGAAGTTGAAATACTTTGTGATAGAATTATTATATTAGATAAAGGTAAAATACTTGCAACTGGAACTTCTGATGAACTAAAAGAACTTGCTGATATAGATGAAAAAATTACTGTTGAATTAAATGAAATAAATAATGAATTTATAGAAGATATTAAAAAGTTTAAATATGTTGATGATATTGAAATAAATTCAAATATCCTAATAATTAAATATAAAAAAGGCAAAAACAACTTAGAAAAATTAATCGATTGTTTAAAATCTCATAAAATTACATATAACAAAATTTTTTCAGAAAGACCAACACTTAATGATGTGTTTTTAAATTTAACAGGTAAGGAATTAAGAGATTAATGTTTACACATAATTTTATATATTCATTAAAAGTATTATTAAAAAATAAAATGCTTATATTTTGGACATTTGCCTTTCCAATACTATTAGGGATTTTCTTCAATATGGCCTTTTCTGATATAGAAAAAAATGAAAAATTAGATATAATAAATATTGCTATTATAGATAGTGAATCTAGCGATAATGTGTTTAAAGAAACTTTTAAAAAATTTAATGATGAAACTCAAATGTTTAATATAAATTATACAAATTTAGAAGACGCAAAAAAATTACTTGAAAATAAAAAAATAACTGGATATATAATACCTAACGATAATGTAAATATAACTGTTTCCTCAAATGGTGTTAATGAAACTATTTTAAAATATGTTGTTGATGAAATAAACAGTAATAAAGAAATTAGTAAAGACCTATCAAAAATAGAAATAGATAATCAAATTAAAGAAGGAAACTATAATATTGATTATCAAAAAATATATAAAAATATTAATAATTTGTTTAGTTCGAACACAGTTAAATTAAATAACATTTCAAATAAAAATTTAAGTTATACAATGATAGAATATTACACATTAATTGCAATGACATGTTTATATGGTGGAATTATATCTATGTTTATTACAAATTATAAACTAGCTAATATGAATAGTATTGGAAAAAGGACTTCTATTTCACCTGTTCATAAAGGTAAAATGCTATTGGGAAGTTTACTTGCTAGTTACATAATACAATTGTTAGGTATTACATTATTATTTATATTTACTATATTTGTACTAAAAGTAGATTATGGAAACAACTTATTATTAGTAATCTTACTTTCAATATGTGGTTCACTTGCTGGTTTATCTCTTGGAGTAATGGTTGCAACTACAATAAAATCTAATGAAAATACAAAAACAGGAATACTAATTGCTATTACAATGCTTGGATGTTTTCTATCAGGTATGATGGGAATAACTATGAAATATATAGTAGATAAAAATATACCAATTATAAATAAAATTAATCCTGCTAGTATGATAACAGATGGTTTTTATTCATTATATTATTATGATACTTTAGATAGGTTTTTCTTTAATATAATTAGTTTACTTTTGTTCTCAATTATAATGTTTATAATTTCTTATAATGGTTTAAGGAGGCAAAAGTATGACAACATTTAAAACATTTTGGAGTGTAGTAAGAAAATATATAGGGGTTATATCTTTATATACAACATTATTAATTGTTTTTGGTGGATTAAATATGTCGACAAATGAAAATCAAATAGATTTTGTTAATAGTAAACCAAATGTTGTAATAGTAAATAATGATGATTATAATAAAATCACTTCTAATTTAATAAACTATATCAAAGAAAACAGTAAAATTATCAATATTAAAACAAATGAAGAATCAATAAATGATGCCTTATTTTATAGAGACACTAATTATGTAATATATATACCCAAAAATTATGGAAAAGATGTAATGAATGGATTACAACCTGATATAAATATAAAATCCACTGGTGACTATCAATCAAGTTTAGCTGAAATTATATTAACTCGATATATAAAAATTCAAAATTTATATAAAACAAAAATAAATAATGAAGATGAGCTTATAAATTATATAAATAATAATTTAAACTCTGAATCAAATATTAAACTAACTTCCAAACTTGATACATCAAAAACATCTAAAGCAACATATTATTTTAATTTTGCAAGTTACAGCATTATGGCAGTTGTAATATTTATTATTTGTTTAGTATTATCAAGTTTTAAAGAAAAAAGTGTTAATAAAAGGACTATTATAAGTAGTACAAATTATAAGAAACATAATAGATATCTATTATTATCAAGTTTTATATACTCTATTATAGTATGGATTTTATTTGTAATTCTTGGAATAATTCTAACTGGAAATATAATGTTTACTACAAGAGGTTTAATATATATATTAAATTTATTTATATTTACATTTTGTTCATTAACATTAGCGCTCTTAATAAGTACCTTAATAACCAATAAAAATGCTGTTAATGGTATAGTTAATGTTGTCGCACTTGGTTCTGCATTTTTATGTGGAGCATTTGTTCCTACAGAATGGTTACCAGATTTTGTTCTAAGAATTGCACATATATTACCTAGTTACTGGTATATTAATTCAAATGATTTATTAAAATCTATGGAAGTAATTAATTTAACTAATTTAAAACCAATATTTATAAATAGTATAGTTATTTTAATTTTTTCGATGTTATTTATTATACTAAACAATATAATATCTAAATATAAAAGAAAAATAGGATAAAATATAATTAAAAAAAGTTATTTCATTAAACGAAATAGCTTTTTATTTAATATCGCTTTATCTAAACCATATACAATATCAGACTGTTACAATTACACAATTTTTTAATCTAACATTTATACTATAATATTTTTTAATAAAATTCTCCCCTTAAAATACCCAAGCCTAAATAAAATTTCTGATTATTCAATAATTTTTCATTTATATTCTTTTGTAATGTTGTATTTTCAGGTAATTCTTTATAATCATTACACTTGTTTATTCCATATACAAAATTCATAATGTCACTAACACAATCTTCTCCATCTTCAATATCAAATAAATTACGAAAAAGTGCAATATTTGAATTTTTATCAAGAATATTATAAATCTGATTACTTAATAACCATGAATTACAAGTATATTTAATTTTATTTATTCCTAATTTTGTAAGAAATTTATATTGTTCATTCCTTTACTTATTATTAATTATTAAACATTATTGCTGATATTCAATATTAATTAGTTCTTTTTCTAAGCTTTTAAATTTTTCTTCATCCTTTAATGCAGAAGATAATTATTTTATTAATTGTTTTTTATACATGTTCTTATCAAATACATAATCTGTGAAATGCATCAATAAATACATTTTCTATTAAACTCTCTCTGCCTTACTAATTTTACAAAGTTTCTTATCACTAACAACTCCAGATTCAAATACTTTCCAGTTTTTAATGTATCACACATATAACATAAATATTTTTACAACAAATCACATTTAAATTTAACACTAAATATATATTTGTTCTAATATTCTATCATGTGCCAAACTCAATTATAAAAAAATACAAAAAAAAGACAATTACAACCTTTAGACTTTAATACTTGAAATAACCTTTTTATAGTAACATTGTCTTTTAAAATATTAACTTATTTTACAAACTAATTATTATCTAAAAAACTTAAACAATAATCATAAAATTCTTTATGACTAGAAGAAAACTTATCATTATCAATAAATTCCTGCAATTTTTCTCTACTAGCCCACATGATATCATCCACTTCTTCTTCCTGTAAAATTGTATCGCCTAAATCTATATTCTTTTTCAAATAATACATATCAACAAAATCATCATCTGTTTTCTGTGTTTTATATAAAGTTAATTCATTTTGTTTAACATCAATACCTAATTCTTCTTTAATTTCTGTGACAATTCCTTCTAAACTACTTTCTCCAGATTTTGGATGACCACCAGTAGTTGCCCATTTTCCATCTTTTTTCTCTACTCTTTTTTGCAAAAGAAACTCTCCTTTATCATTTTGAATAAACACTACTACAGTTATATAATAACTTCCAACAGGAACTTTCTGTCCTTTCTCAATAACATTTCCTGTTAAAATTTTTTTACCATTATATAAATCTCTTAATTCCATTTAATGACCCTCCATATTCTTTCAAATAATATTATATCATTATTCAAAATATTAGTAAACTACGATAATAAATTAAATTTAAATAACGTAGTCCAAATTTTATTATTGAATATTTATCTTGCCAATTTTTAGGTTGACTAATTCTTTCTAAGTTTTTATTTATACTCGAATTTAATAATTTATAAAGAGAATCTATGCTATTATAAAAAAAATAATTATTTTTACTACCACCAGCTATCTCTTTAAATGTTGGAATATCATTCATAATAGTCATTATTCCAAGTGATAATGATTCTAATGCGGCATATCCAAAGCTTTCTGATTGACTAGGTAATACAACTATATCAGCTATTTTAAATGCATCAGACATATCTTTAAATCTTGTTATCATAATATCTATATTGTTTTTAATACAATATTTTTCTATATCATTTTTGTATTGCAAATATTGTTTATCGGCACCTGTGCATATAATTTTAAATTTATTTTTTGTAAAATCATCAAGCATTGAAAATGCTTTCATAAATAACATAGGCTGTTTTTGTACCGGTTCTAATCTACTTGGCAGTAAGATTATTTTTTTTGAATAATCAATATTCAATTCATCTAATATTTCTTTTCTTTTCCTATCATTAATAATTCTAGAAATATCTATAGCATGTGGAATATAGTTTATCTTGACTCCAGTTAATAAATTATATTCATTAGAATAATACATAGAAGGAATAACAAATTTAGTGTCTTCATATTTTGACTCAATTTTCATTAGCTTTAACATACAATCAAAAGATTTTTCACCAAAATCTAATTTATACTCAAATGGGTTTGTGTGTATTGTAAATATTCTTTTCTTTTTTTCACATATTTTTAAAAATAATTGTGAATTAATTTGAACTAAATCATATTTCTCAAAATCAATTAGTTTTTCAATCTTATGAGCAAGATTCTCATAAGATTCTATTGTAGAAAAATCATCAAATTTCTTTCTTAAAAAATATTCATCTATTGTATCATCTGTATTAAATAAATTTATATTTAAATAATTTATATCATTTTTCACATATCCTTTACCGGATAACATATAAACATCAACAAAATTTCCAAGTAATTTAAATGACTCAGCTAAATCCATAACAAATCTTTCTGTTCCACCTACCGCGTCTGGGCTTATTGACCATGGTGTTAAAATTGCAATCTTCATATTACTCCTCCAAATTTTTTTATAAATATTTTATTATTTTTATTATTGCAAATTTCTTTTACAGCACACTCTTTACCATCATTATCTATTTTGTTAAGAATATTTACTTTCTGTGTATCATAATATCCTATTTCATATCCTGGTTTTGCTAAAAAAATACATGGATAAATACTATTGTCAGGAGTTAACACTACATTATTAATTCCCGCGTAACATATAAAATTCTTCGAATTACCATTTCCAAACGATCCGCATCTTGTAATCTTCATTTTATTAATATCATTTTGCTGTCTTTCTGTTTTTATTTCATTAAAAAACACATTTAATTGTTCTTCAGTCAAAATATTAGATAAATTCATATTCAAAGCATTGCCTTGATTAATATAATTGGTAAACCTAACAGAATAAACACCATATTTCTTTGCACTTTCAATTACCTCATGTATTAGTTTATAATTTTTTGTCGTCACTGTAGTATACAATCTTATTTTTAAGCCATTAGCATGAATATTTTTAATATTTTCTTCTAATTGCTGTATTTTAACACTGGAAATATCATCTTGTATTCCAAAATGATAAGACATAAAAATTTTTTTTATTCCATATTCCTTCAATAATTTTATTAAATCAGGTTTTTGATAAAGTGCTAATCCATTTGTCATTAAAAAATCTTGTCCAGCGATAGGATAACTTTCTAAATAATCTAAATCAGTTAAAATTTCTGAACCATTAATTTCTACTTTATATTTTTTTGAAAGGTTCTTAACAGTATTCTTCAAATATTCTGGCGTCATATTTCCTTTATATGATATATAACAATGCTCACAATCAATATTACATTTTGAACAAGCCATAACAGTTATTTTTTCTCCATTATATTCTACCATTTTTAACATACCCTTTCTTTATAATTTTCACATAATTTTCTTTACTATGCATTTCTGAATATTCAAAAGCATTATTAGATAATTCTTCGTAATTTTCTTTTGATATATTTAAATTAATTTTTTCTCCTCCATTTTTTACAACAAATCCAATATTTTTATTAGTAACTATTTCACTAAAATTTAAAACATCTGAAATAATAACAGGTTTTCCCTTACATAAACCATCAATTAATGAATTTGGAACATCTTTTACAATTCTTTTTTGTGCTGGGAATGCAACAAAATCACATTTTTCAAATATCTTTTCCAATTCCTTATCAGTTTTAACATCTATCATCTCCACTCTATTTGCTAATTTTCTATTATTCAATTCTTCAACAAAATCTTCAATATTTTTATCGCGTAAAATAACAGTTAAATATAAAAATTTATTTGTTTCTAATAATTCTAAGAGATATATAAGCCCTCTATCATATAATGGTTTACCTTCAGCCATATTCCAACTTGCAAACAATATATTTATATTATTAGGATCAAAAATTTTATCACTTTTTTTTCTTTCGAATTTTGTTGGAGTTGGAGTTATGTGTATAATACTAGAATCAAATCCTTTATTTATCAATTTATTTTTATGTAATTCCAATTCGACAAAAATTCCTTTTAGGTTTTTATATTTTTTTAAATGTTCACACTCTTTAGAAGACGGCATACGATACAAAGATACATAAACAGGTCTCCTTGTTAAGTTGAACACAATCTCTTTAAATTTAGATGGTTGTTCTTCAAATATGTGAATTATTCCATAAGAAAATTTCAAATGTTTTATAATCTTAAATGGATATTGATAAGGGGAATACACATATATTTTATCTTTTAAATCTTCCTCCTGCAATGTTTTTTGTCCCATAAATCTTGTAGCTGCAACTATTTCACAGTTATTGTCTTTTGCAATCAGCTCCATTTGATTTGACACTGCTTCTTTTCTTCTCTTAAAAAAATCATTAATTATAATCATCTTATCACCTACATTTAGTAATTTATTCATTTTCTATTATTTTTTTATATTCTACTAACACTTTCTTCTTTTTTTCTTTATCATTATATATTAAATTCACAACAGTATATCTATCTTTTCTAGGTTTAAGATTCAAAAATACTTTACTTATTAATTCATAACTAATATTATATTGATTATTCAAATCATAAATTCCTAATTTTTTTAATGCCAAATATGGATTTATATCAAATTTTCCACCCATATATAAAGCTTGTGATATAGACATTAACAAAATTCCATTTGCAACTGCAATAGCATGAGGAATTTTAATCTCCTTTTCTAAAGCCTTTGCAAAAATATGTTCTGAACCACTTTCAGGTTTTCCACTGCCATATTGATTAGTAATTTCTCCTGCCTCGCCCACTAATTTATATATAATAAAAATATCCTCTTCAATCTTTGTAAGTTCACTATCTAAAATATACTTAATCGTCAAGTGCAAAAGTTGTTGTGCCCATTCAAATTCAGACGTTATGTTTTCACTATTAAACTCTGCTGCTAAGAGCCAATCATTTAATGCTGTGGATATTGAAAAAATATCAGCAATTCCATATAAATTGTTTTCTTTAGATTTTTTTAATATATTTTTATCAAATAATATTTGAGTAGAAATGTTTGCATTTAACGTTTCTTTTTTTCCATTTATAAGTAAAGCAACTTTATCAGTTGAATAAGCATTTGTAGACAACATAGTAGGAATACATATTAAATTCTTTTTAAATTTGCTTGAAAGATATTTTCCTATATCCGTAGCTGTTCCTCCGCCAATACATATAATTTTAGAATATCCATCAAGATTATCAATTAATTTATCTATATTTTCTTTTTTTATAGTAAGTTCATTTGTACTATAAGTTTTAAAATTATTTTTTTGAATATTAATATCATTTTTTAGAATTGATGTTTTTGAGTATATTATTAAACAATTATCATTTAATTTTTGTAAATACTCTTTTACATCAATTTTTTTTGTAATTTTGTAATAATTCATAATATATCACTCCTTTTATTTAATAATAAGTTGAAATATGATATAATTTATTTGAGGGATTTAGTATGCAAAAAATTAATAATATAATTTTTGATTTAGATGGAACATTGTGGGACTCGAGAAAACAAATTGTCAAGGCTTGGAAAAGTATTTTAGATGGAAAACTTAACATAAAAATAAATGAAGATGATCTGACAAGCTTAATGGGTAAATCCAATGAAGAATTTAAAAAGAAATTTTTTAACAATATACCAGACGATTTAGCCAATAAGTATTTAAATATGTGCCAAGAAGAAGAAGTAATTTATTTAAGAATCCATGGGGCCAATATTTATAATAACAGTATACATGCTATCAAAGAATTATCAAAAAATTACAATTTATTTATAGTTAGTAATTGTCAAAGCGGGTATATCGAAAGTTTCCTCAGTTATTATAATTTAAATCAATACTTTAAAGATTATGAATGTAGTGGCACAACAGGCCTTTCAAAAGAAGAAAACATAAAAATAATTATAAAAAGAAACAAGCTTCTAAACAAAAATACATGCTATGTTGGAGATACATTAAGTGATTTTATGTCTTCAAATGTAAATAATATATTGTTTATATTTGCAAATTATGGATTTGGAAATTGCAAAGAATCAAAATATTCAATAAAAGATATTTTAGATTTAATAAACCTATTAAATTCAATAAATGTATAGGTTTATTTTTTTATTTTTTTTATTTTTTGTTTAACATAATCTAAATCATTGTCATCAAATAAAACAGAAAAATCATCTTTTATTTCCTTTGAATTTGGAACATGTACGGCTTGGCCAACATAATATAACAGTTTTAAATCAGAAATGTTATGAGAATTGTCCGATTCAATTTCTTCTCTTACGAGCAATCTACACATTCCTATCGGATCAAATGGTAAATTATATTCCTTTTTACTAAAATATGTACCATTTAGTTTAACAAATGCTTTTAATTTATTATATGCTAACCCTCCTCTTAAAGTATCACTTTGTTTTTTTCCTTGTTTTCCTTTAATGGAAGTTAAATAATCAGAAATAGGCATGAATAAATTATTGTTTGAGTAAAATAACAATACATAACAATCTTTGTTTATATAATTTAATGTTCTTGTTGGAAAATCATATCTTGATTCCTTAAGTATTAAACCATGATGATACATTAGTAAATATTGCTCAAAACTTATTTGCATTTTTTTCTTATAAATTAATAATAAACCTCGTTCATTTAAAAATTTTATATATTCATTTACTAACCCCACATTTTCTGGGCGAACAACAAGCATACCAATATTATTAAAATCCATACTTTTAATAAGTAACAATCTACTCTTATACTTACTTTTGATTTGTTTTACAATATCTTTTATTTTTTCCACATCATTCAATTTTAATAAATTTGAAATTTCTAACCCATATAAGTATTCTGATAAATATTCATTTGCAGCAATACATTCGCTAATATTTAATTTATCATTAACTATATCTTTTAAAAAATTTTTACCAAATAATTTTTTTATTATTTCAGCATTATTTTGCAATGGATAATACATTTCATTATTCATAATTACCTCCATCAATAATATTCACAATTTTTTCACATTTTTTTCTATTCTAACTATATCTTTTTCATTAGTTTTCCAACCATATTCAACTTCGATGATACACATATTATTTTTGGCTTTTAAACAATGCAACTCATTTTGAGGAATTGTATAATTCTATCGCCTAACTTGATTTTTGATAATTGTTTTCCAACAATAGCAACGCCTTGCCCTGATAAAACGAACCACTCTTCGTTTTTATAATTATGATATTGATAACTTATATTTTTACTGCTAAAAATATTTAGTAATTTGATTTTTATATTATTATTTTTATTCACGTATTTATCTATAATTTTATAATACCCCCAATCTTTCCAATAGAGCTTGTTTGGATTTTTATTAAAAAAGAGTAAGCCTTTTGTAGAATTTACAATTATGAAATCTTTTACACCCTTTATTTTTAACTTTTTTCTCCGAAATTAATAATATTTGTATTAAATTCATCTGGTTTGGAAATTTTTTTAGACGTTATTTCCAAATTACCTAAATCATTCAAATTAGTATTAGCTCCTATCACACAATTTTTTTCCTTTTCTAAAAATTCTTCATCAAAACTATTATTTGGAAGTTGACCATACTTTTTCAAAAAATCATTATAAGATTTATATTTAAAATAATTTTGTGACAAGTCAACAATGTGCCGTAATTTAAATATTACTATTCCACTATTCCATAAGGCGTTTTCATTTATCAGTTTTTTTGCCGATTTCTTATCTGATTTTTCGAAAAACTTATCTACTATATCTTTTTTATGTAAAATATATCCAAATTGTATTGAGGGGAATGTAGGCTTAACTCCAATTAGGCACACATTTAACTTTTTTGAAACTAATAAATTTTTAGCATTAAATAATATTTTATAAAAATTTTCATCTACATCATGATCCGTAGGAATTATTGAAACAAAATCATCATCTGAAAGTTTCTTTTCATATTTAAGACAAATTGCAGCATTTAAAATAGCTCCAAAAGGTCTAATTTTTTGTGGCTCAATAATATAATTGATTTTGTCTTTTATTTGTAAATTTATAATTTCCTTATACTCCTCTTGTGTAGCTATAAGTACATTAGAAAAAAATTTTTTTATATTATAATATGTTTTCTCTAACATACTCTTTTTATTACTAAATAATGATAAAAATGGTTTAAGAAAAATTCCGATAGAAACAGACAAAAATCTAGTTTCACTACCTTCTGATAATAAAACTATATTCATAAAACACCTCCACAATAAACATAACCCATGTTCTATATGAGAAAAAAGGCAATAATTTTAGAGTTCTAAAAACAAACTCTAAAATTATTGCCTGCAAAAATCAAGTCAAAATATAATATTTTTTCTTCAAAATTCATAATATCGCCTCAATCAAATTATTAATATAATATACTGTTTTTTTCTATTTGTCAATCTAAAAATAGACAAATTGTGAATTTTTTTTAATATTTCTTGTCACGTTTCTTTTTAACATATTTTATTTGTTTATTTTCTTTTCTTAACAAAATATTAGCTATTTCCAATAAATCATCCACTCTTACTCCGTATTTGCTTACAGGAGAATATCGAATAGCATAAAAATCTAAATCAAAATATTTTGCTATACCTTCATCATTAGTAGTATCACCTGCAAAAAAAGATTGGGACAAATTAATATTATATTTTTTACAAGCTTGTAATATCATTCCAGGTTTAGGTTTCATACAATCACAATTTTCTTTTTTTCTATGAGGGCAACAAAATATATCAAATATTTCAATTCCGTTTTCCAATAGTATTCTCAACATATTTGATGTAAACATATTATAATTGTCCCAACTAATATAACCTTTATTTATCAAACCTTGATTTGTTATAATTATTATTTTATACCCAAGATGAGATATTGCTTTCAATCCTTCTATTGAATTACTTAAAAATTCTGGCTCTGTTCTATTAATCCAACCATTATCATCATATTCTTTAACTATCGTACCATCGCGATCCAAAAATGCAACCTTTATTTCTTCCATATATTACTCCATTTCTAATAAAACTAAAATCAGTATAATCAACAATTTAAATAATATTATAATCAAGATGAATTATTGTGTCAATGTCAATATTAAATTAATGCAAAGCTATCACAAATATTTCATTGCCAAAAATTCTAAAAATTTTTAATTTTGAGTCTTCAATAAAATATTTTCATGTCTGACTATATGTTTCTATGTACCATGATAATTCAATGACACACATCATATTAGATGGTATGTGAAAACATATTTTTGAATTTTTTATACAATTTTTCACCAGAATATCACTTTTTTAGTTTTAGTAAAAAACTTACTTATCAAAATTTTTTCGATGTAATACTGAAACACATTCAATATGTCATGTTCATTAATTATGAATAGTTGCTTTTTATATGTTTTGGTATAACTGACTACTACATAATAAACATTCTTAATGGTTAATTGTTTATTATGTATATATCAATTTTTTACTCTTACTATTATAATTCTCTATGCATTTTATCTATTTTATTTATATCAATCATTATTACTCCTATCATACTACAGCTTTTTCTCATATATAAATGCTTTTTCAGTACATCCATTTCCAAGTTGTCCTATTTCTCTGTTTTTTATTATTGTTTCATACACTTTTTGGCATCCTAATTTTTCATAAAATTTATAATTGCATGATTCATCTGTTACTATTTGAAGATTCTTCATATTATCTTTTTTAGCAAGCTCAAATACATCTAACAACAATTTTTTACCTATTTTCTTTCCTCTATAATCCTCATCAACTATTAATATAGAAATCTCTCCATCAAAATGATTCTTTAATTCTGCAGGAATATAATTATAATTAGATTCATATTCTTTAAATGCCTTTAAGTTTTTTATACTATTGCTTTTATATAATTTATTTTTTATAAAACCATAGAATTTTTTAGATACCATATGTTTATTTGAATTTTCTTTTGAATATCCACAAAATCCTACAAGTTTATTTCCTGATTTATATGTTATTATCTTTTCATTTTCTTGTAAAATATCTAATAAATATATCCAAGCACAAATATCATCATCTGCTCCTGCCTCTTTTTTACTAAATTCCATTCCTTACTTAATAATTTTACTGCTTGTTTCATATCTTTTATAGTCATAATTATTACCTCACACTTTATTTTTTCAATAAGTTTTTAGATTTTTCTTGTTTTTTTATTTAAGTTTTAATACACCTAGTCCTAAATAAAATTTTTTACCATTCAATAATTGCTTTTTAATGTTACTTTGTAAAGTGGTATTGGTAGGCAGTAAAGAATAATCTTCGCATTCGTCTATTCCATACACAAAATTTAGTATATCTTTAGTACATTCTTCTCCTTCATAAACATCAAACAAATTATAAAATTTTGCTATATTAGAGTTTTTATCTATAATTTCATATATTTGTTTACTTAGTAACCATGAATTACATATATATTTAAAATTATTAATTGAATAAATTTGTTTCATTTTGATATTTGCTTTTTTTATAGATTCTTTAACACTTAATACATTTAAATCCGTATTTTTAGGAATATGAATTTTTACTACTGAATCATACTCGTATTCAAATTGTAAACTACCTATCTCGACTATTCTTGCCCTAATAAAATAAATAGCCCATAACATTTGTGATATCCTAATTCCATCTTTTTTTCTTAATTTTAAGTCACTTTCAAAACATTCCTTAACTCTTTTTTTATGAATTTTAATTTGAATAGCATCAAAATTATATTGTTGCATATTTTCTATATGATAATTATAACCTAATAGAACCATTATATTAGTTATAAAAGGATTAACATTATCGCCAAACAATTCATCAATACCCTTGCATTGCCATAAATCTTTTATTTTTGTAAATTCTTCAATATATAATTTCTTAAATAGATTTGAAAATTCTAAACTTAACTTTTCTTTTTTATTTATTTCTTCTATGCAATTATAACATTTATCCCTATATTGCAAATCTATATTATAAAAATTTAAGGCTTTATCTATTATATCTTTATCTATCATTATAATTTCCTACCTCACTACTAAATTCAATTATACAATCCATACCACCTAATATGGTATGAGGAAACATATTCTCCTCAAACAACATCCTTCAATTTTTTCTATTTTTTTGATAAAAATTAGTGTTTTTTTATCAAAAATATGCTTTTTTTAATAGGCTCTGAACAGTTGATTTTCACCTGAATATAAGGCTTTATTTAAGTTTTAGAACGCATACGCACTCAACGTGATATGTTCATTAATAATAAATAGTTGCTTTTTATCTGTTTGGGTATAACTGACTACTACATAATAAACACTTTTAATTGTTGAATGTTTATTATGTATATATCAATTTTCTCAATTTAAAATTTTTCCTATTATTTCAACTTTATCATTATCTATTTTAATATCAGCACCAATAGGAATAACACTATTTACTATCTTATGTCCAAAATCATTACATTTTATTATTGGAAAATTATATTCTTTAGTATATTCAAGTATTATATCTTCCATTTGAGGATATTTACTTTCATCTTTCTGTAAATCATAATTATAACCAATCACTATTCCTTTTATTTTATCAAATATACCATATTGTTTTAAATGGGCAAATCTTCTTTGGCATTCATTTATAGATGTTCTATAACTTTCTATAAATAATATATTACTTTCCATATTTGGTAAAAATTCTGTGCCAAGCAAATACATCATACAAGCCAAATTTGTACCAATTATTTTACCTTCAACAGTACCATTTTTAATTAATTGTTTTGTACCACTATTAAACCTATCTAATTTTTGGTTAATAAAAGCATCTATAAATACTTTATATTGTTCTTCTGCATAGTCTAAACCAAATGAAAGAAAATCCGGCCCACTAAAAGTTATTAATCCTGTCTTTTTATAAATAGCTTGAAGTAATACTGTTATATCACTATAACCTAGCAGTATCTTAGGATGCTTTTTTATTTCTTCATAATCTAATAAATCAATAAATGTATTGCAAGTTTCACCACCTTCTAAACATATTATTGCTTTAACATCATCATCTTTAAACATATTCATAAAATCTTCTGCTTTTTGTTCTCTTGTACCACATGAGCCATAATAATCTTCTTTTATATATTTTCCAAATTTTATCTTAAAACCTTTAGTAATTAAAAATTTTTCTGCTTTTTTAAAATCATCAAATCTATTATTTAATGCTAAGCTATTAGATACCCCTACAACACCGATTGTATCTCCGTAATTTAATCTATTTGCTAACATAATTCATATCCTTTCTTTTTCAATTATACAATCCATACCACCTAATATGGTATGAGGAAACATATTCTCCTCAAACAACATCCTTCAATTTTTTCTATTTTTTTGATAAAAATTAGTGTTTTTTTATCAAAAATATGCTTTTTTTAATAGGCACTGAACAGTTAATTTCCGTCTTAATATAAGGCTTTATTTAAGTTTAAGCACCGCTACACATTCAACATGATGTGTATTGGGAAACATATCAACAAGTGAAATATTAACCAATTCATAATTTGAAGATAAATAATTAATATCCCTAGCTAAAGTAATTGGATTACAAGAAACATAAACAATTTTTTTAGGATTTATCTTTAGCAATTGTTGGACAACTTTTTCTCCTAAACCACTTCTTGGAGGATCAACTATAACCGAATCAAATTTTCTATTTATTTTATATAATACTTTTTCAGAATCACCACATATAAATTCTATATTATTAATATTATTTATTTTTTTATTTTCATTTGCATCTTTAACTGCATATTTATTTATTTCAATTCCTAAAACAGATTGCGCTATATCAGATACATAAATACCTATCGTACCCGTTCCACAATATAAATCAAGAACATTATTAGATTTACCTAAATATTCTTTTACCTTACTATATAATTTTTCAGCTTGTAATGTATTTACTTGAAAAAAAGAATCTGGAGATATCAAAAAATTTAATCCATTTAATTTTTCATAAATATAACCATTGCCAAATAATGTAATAAATTCATCATTTCTTTTTACAACTAGTGTATCAATAATATTATTTAATTTATTTTTTAAATCAAATATATCAAAATTTGTTTCAACTACTACCATTGATTCATTAGTATTAACCCCTACTCTAATAAGAATAGTGGATATATTACTTAAATTACATGTTTTAATAATAGAATAAATTTCATTGATTTTTTTGTTTACTATTAAGCACTCATTTATTTCTATTATGTCTTTAGTTTTATTAGCATACAAACCTATTTTTTTATCAATATGAAGTGTTAATTTATTTCTATAATATAATTCATTACCACTAATAAACTCATCTATTTTTATTTCACTTTTACAAAATTTTTTAAATATTTCAATTACCTTATTTTTTTTATACAAAATTTGATTTTGATAATCCATATTCATGATATTACATCCACCACAAATACTAGCATACTTGCATTTTTCTTTTACTCTTTTATCACTACTAACTAATATTGAATTAACCTTTGCTTCCATGTATTTTTTTTTATCTAAATATATATTAGCGTCAACTTCTTCTCCTATAAGCGCATTTTCAATAAAACATACTTTTCCATCTATTTTTGCTATTCCTCTGCCATTGTGATCCATATCAATAATTTTAAGTTTCATAAACATCACCATACTAATTATAACAAAAAAAAGGATAAATTATCCTCTTAAATTATATATTAAAAAAACTATTCCTGCTATAATTGCAATTATTAAAACAAAAACAAGAAATTTTATCAATTTATTATTTGTTTTAATTGAATCTTTTATATCTCTTAATTGCTCAAAATCATCACTTGTAAATCCTAAACTAGACGTATAAAAAGATTTGTCTATTTCACTTAGGTTTTCATCTGTTTTATTTTCATATGATGAGCTTTGATTTTTTATTGCTTCCTTTACATCTTCAGAATTTACTATATTTGTATTATTATCTGATTTCAAATTTAACATATCTAAACTTAAATCTTTATCATCTAATTTATTTAAAAATTTTGTGGATGTAATAGTATTTATCAAATCTTGTAACTCTTTATCTTCTTCATTTACTTTATTTATATTTATATTTCTTAACACATTGTAACTAGTATCACTTAAATTTCTTGTTTTATAATCATCTTTTTTTTCAGTTTTAGCTTGAGATAAAACTTCATTTATATCATGATTTTTCTCTTCTTCAAATTCAACATTTCTTTCAACTACATTTCTTTTTACCAAATGAGGAATTTCACTTTGTCTTTCTTCTTCTCTTTTTTTTAGCAAATTTTGTAGTTTTTTTAAGTCTATTTGATTATCTCTATTTATATCAGCTACACCCTCAACATTACTATAAGATTTAAAGTCATAATCTCCATTATAATTTCTATCATAAAGACTTTTATTTTTAGAGATTCTACTAGTTGTTTCTCCGGACTGAGAATGATAATATCTATCCATCCTACTTTTCATAGTATCACCTAGTTTATATTTTAACACATTTATTTTTTTTTTCAAACAGATACTTGCAAAAATATACCAATTTAATTATAATTTATTTGGAGGAAATATATGAAAGTTAAAGTTAATAAAGATTTATGTATAGGTTGTGGGGCTTGTCAAGCATTAGTTCCAGATGTTTTTGAAATTGGCGATGATGGTCTTGCAGAAGTAAAAGTACCTGAAGTTAATGATAATTTAAAAGAAGATACTGCTGATGCTATTGACAATTGTCCAACTCAAGCAATAAGTGAAGAATAAAATAAATTCAGAATAATTTTACTATTCTGAATTTTTATTTGCATCATTATATAATTTTTTTACTTCTTTAATATTTAATTTTCTGTATTCACCTGATTTTAAACCTTCTAAATTTAGAAAATCAAATTTTTCTCTTTTTAATTTTAAAACATCATGACCAACAGCTTCAAACATTTTTTTTACCTGATGATTTCTTCCTTCATGTATAGTAATTTCAACAATACAAGTTGAATTTTTTTTATCTATTTTTTTTATTTTAACTTTTGAAGGAGATGTTTTTTTATTATCTATAACAACACCATGAGTTAATTTTAATGTTTCTTCTTTTGTAAGAATTCCTTTAATTTTCGCTACATAAATTTTATCAATTTTGTTTCTAGGATGAATTAATAAATTTGTAAGTTCTCCATCATTTGTAAGAAGAATAATTCCTGATGTATCATAATCAAGTCTACCAACAGGATATATTCTTTTATCTGTTTCTATCAAATCTACAACAGTTTTTCTGTTTTTTTCATCTTTTGTACTTGTAATTATTCCTCTTGGTTTATATAAAAGATAGTATTCTTTTTCATCTCTTGAAAGCATTTTTCCATCTATAGATATTTTATCACTACCATTTACTTTAAATCCAAGTTCTGTTACTTTAATATCATTTACAATTACTTTTCCTTTTTGAATTAATTCTTCCGCTTTTCTTCTAGAACAATATCCACTATTTGCAATTACTTTTTGAAGTCTTTCCACTTAAATCACCTGATATGAATTATACACTATATATTAATTTTTAACAACTAAAATAATGCATTACCAAGTATAATTGCTGTAACAATTCCAACTAAATCAGAAAATAATCCTGCCCACATTGCATATCTTATTTTTTTAATACCAATACTTCCAAAGTAAAGTGTTAAAACGTAAAAAGTTGTATCAGTAGATCCTTGTATTATAGAAGCGACTGTACCTATAAATGAATCTGGTCCGTAATTTAAAAATATATCATTTAAAATAGCTAATGAGGCACTACCAGAAATTGGTCTCATTATTGCCATTGGAAGTATTTCTATTTGTACATTTATATATGAAAAAATCGGTTTTAAATTGTTAAAAATAAAATCTAAAACACCACTTTTTAAAAAAATATTAACTCCAAATACCATAGCAAGTAAATTAGGGAATACTTTTAATGTCATATCAAAACTTTCTTTTGTACCATCTATAAATGTATCATAAATATCAACTCTTTTTTTTAAAGCATATAAAACTATTATTAAAACTATTATAGGTATTATATAATTGGATATATTATTCATTTACTAATTCTCCCTAATATTCTATCAAATATAAGTCCACAACTAAGAGATATTAATGTAACTAAAATACAACCTAACATTATTGATGTTGGAGATGTACTTCCATAAAGCATCCTAAGTGATATTACAGTTGTTGGAACTAATGTTACCCCACTTGTATTTATGACTAAAAATGTTATCATGCTTCTTGATGCAGTATCTTTTGATTTATTTAAGCTTTGCAAAGATTTCATTGCTTTTAATCCAAATGGAGTTGCTGCATTTCCTAGTCCAAATACATTCATTATCATATTTGTTGTTATATATCCTAATGATTCATGATTCTTTGGTATTTCTGGAAATATTTTTCTTAAAATTGGTGAAACAAGACTTGCCATTTTATTTAATAAACCTGATTTCAAAGCTATATTCATAATACCTAACCAAAGGGCCATAACCGGAAATATTTTAACAATCATATTAAATGATGTTTCACAACTTTTTAATATTTCTGATGTAATTATTTCTGCTTTTCCTGTTAATAGTGAAAATATTATTCCAATAATGATAAAAACAGACCAAATTTTATTTATCATTCTTAAACCAATCTATTATTTTTTGAAGTATATTTTTTTTATTATGTTTTTTTTCTTGTAAATAAATATCTTCTTCATGTACTTGTTTATCCATAACATATACAATAACTTTTCCTATTTTTTCGTCATTTTTTTTATTAGTACTCTTTTCAAGTATGAATTTTAGTTTTATATTTTCTTTTTCATCAGGAGTTAATATATAGTTAAAACTATTTTTTATATAAAAAGAATTATCAAAATAATAACTTTCACCAATTATATCTATATCACCTTTTTTTAAAATAGTGTAATTAGTATAATTGTTAAATCCATATTCAAACATATTTTTATGATCATTAAAATCGTTGCCATCGTTTAAGGTTACAGCTACTAAATTTACACCATCTTTAGACGCAGTAGTAACTAAAGTTCGTCTTGCTATTTCTGTAAATCCAGTTTTCCCACCGGTTGAATATTTATATGTATGTAATAATTTGTTTTTATTTATCCAAGAATAAAAATTCATATTTGTTTTTACTTTATAACTTTTTGTTGAAACTATTTTTCTATATGTTTCATTTTTCATAGCGTAACTTGTAAGTATAGCCATGTCATATGCTGTAGAATAATTTCCTTTTTCTTGGTCTAAACCACTTGGGTTATTAAATACAGTATTTTTCATTCCTATTTCTTGAGCTTTTTCATTCATTTTTTTTACAAATTCGTCTACATTTCCACCAACATATGAAGCAATTGTCAAAGCTGCATCATTACCACTTCTAAGCATTAATCCATATAATAAATCTAATAATTTAATATTTTCACCAATTTGTATATATATTCCAGAACCATATGCTTTTTTTATTTCATCTCCTACTGTAACTGTTTCATCTAATTTTCCTGATTCTATAGCAACAATAGCCGTCATTATTTTTGAAATTGATGCAATACTTCTAACTTTATGTATATTGTTTGCATATAAAATTCTATTATTATCAGTATCCATAAGTATTGATGCAGTTGCACTTGTTTCTAAAGCCATTGTTTTCATAGGTATTAAAAATAATATTAGTAACACAACCATTTTTTTCATTTTATCACCTATAAAATATTATGAAAAAAGGAACATTTATATGTGTTCCTAATAGTTATAAATTCCTAAAATTTTGTCTTCTGTTTCATCACTTATTTGATCTACTTGCCATTTTTTATCTTTTTTAGTTACTCCTAATTCTAATGTATATTTAACAGTATCTTTTGCTTCTTTTAATTGTTTTATCACATAATCTATATACATCGTTTCTTTGTAATTTCCAAGTTCATCCGAAAATAATTGCATATTATTGTTTCTATAAACTTCTGCCTCATCCATTACTTTTTTGTAATCTTTTACAGTTATTTCAACTTCAACTATAGCTTTATCACCATTAATAGTTTCGTTTTTTATCATATAAGTCATGTCTTTATATTGATTTTTAATTAGTTCTTTATAGTCTTCTCTATTTGAAGTATTGAATTTTTCTTCTTCTTCAACTACTCTATCAAGGTCTGAAATAACTTTTGAATCTAAGGTTTGATACCTATTTAAAAATTCTTCAACTTTTTTTGTTGGCGTATTATTTATATTTGTACTACAACCTGTAAATGTTATAAATAATATAGTTATTAAACAAACAAATATTTTTTTCATAATATCCCTCCATGAATATTATTTAGCAATAAAATATATATTATTCACTTTTATTGAAATTTTTTATACTTTTATATATAATTAAAATATATGGAGGTAAGGTATGGAATTATTTATTTTATGTATAAAAGTTTTTTTCGGAAGAATTTTTGATGTATCTCTTGGTACAATAAGAACTATTATGACGGTTAAAGGGAAAAAAATATATGCTACTACAATTGGATTTTTTGAGGTTTTTATTTGGTTTATAATTGTAAGGGAAGCTCTTAATACTAATGTTTCTAGCTTGTGGATAGCTTTTTCATATGCACTTGGTTATGCAACAGGTACATTTATTGGAAGTACGATAGCTGAAAAATTTATAAAAGGTACTTTAAGTATACAGGTAATTACAAGCTCAAAAAATGATAAATTAGTCAATGAATTAAGAAATATTGGTTATGCCGTTTCTGTTATAAACGCAAAAGGAAAAGATAATAAAGAAAAATATATGTTATATATGGAAATAAATAAAAAAAATCTTTCTGAAATAAAAGATTTTATAAAAAAAATAGATGAAAATGCATTTATTGTTGTTAGCGAAACAAAACTTGTCCAAAATGGATTTATAAAATAAAAAACTGTTGAAATCAACAGTTATTCTTCTTAATGGTGGAGAATAAGGGACTCGAACCCTTGACCCCCTGCGTGCAAGGCAGGTGCTCTAGCCAACTGAGCTAATTCCCCAGAACGTATTGATTATAACATATATTTTTTATTAAAGTCAATATATTTTTTAAAAAACTTAGTGTTTTTTCACTAAGTATTTTCCTTTACAAATAAAATCAGTTGAACCTTTTAAATATACTACATCATCATATTTAACATAAAGTGTTCCACCTTTTAGCATAACTTTAATTTCTGTATCACTATCAAGTAAATTATTTAATATACCAGCAACAACACTTGCACATGCACCTGTGCCACAAGAAAATGTTTCACCACAACCTCTTTCATACACTCTCATTTTTATTGACTTTGAATCTATAATTTTCACAAATTCAATATTACATCCTTCTGGAAATAAATCACTAAATTTAAAATCTGTAGCAATTTTTTCCATATTTATATTATCTACTTCATCTAAAAAAAGTACTACATGTGGATTTCCCATTGATACACAATTAATATGAATTTCTTTACCACCTAAAGAAATTTTTTTATTAATAATCATATCACCTTCTAAATTAACAGGAATATTTTCTGGTTTCAATAAAGGATAACCCATATTAACTATTATTTCATTTGAATTAATTATTGTTTCTTTTATACCTGATCTTGTTTCTATATATATTTTTTTATTTTTTTTATATTTATCATATATGTATTTTGCAACGCAACGAATACCATTTCCACACATATTTCCTTCACTACCATCCTTATTGTACATAATCATTTTTGCGTCGGCCACCTCTGATTTACATATTAAAATAAGTCCGTCTGAACCAATTCCATAATTTATATCACTTATTTCTTTCGATATTTTTTTAAAATCATAATTATCATAATTATTTTTTATGCAATCTATATATATATAATTATTACCACAACCTTGCATTTTTATAAATTCAATCATAGTATCACCATTTAATTATATGTGATTTTTAAGTAATGATTTAATAATAACAATATTTGATGTTCTAATTTAAAATTTTATTTTATTAAAAAGACAAATCATAGAAATATTTTTTGCCTTATAAATTAAAGTTTTAATTAAGTTTTTGTTAATGATAAGTATTTGACTATTTTTTAAAACATTAAATCACATATTTTTTAACCCTTTCTCTATAGTATATTTATGATTTTTAAAAAAATTTGTTAAAGGTTTAGTTTTTGATAATTTTTATTGTCTCTTATTATAAAATTAAACTATAATTATGTAGTTAAAATAAATCTTAAATACAGTATTACAAAACAATTCTAAAAAAATAATTGGTAATAACTATTAACTGCTGCAAATACAGCATAAAAATATAATTATAAAACAATTAACTAATAAGCATAGTCAAAATATAGTATAATCATATAGAAAATGGAGGTAAAAAAATGAAGTATTTATTAGCAACAACAAACAAAATAAAAATCAGATATTATGGAACAAAATTAAAAGAAAAAGGAGTTGTATATGACTTTAAGTAATTTAACTAAAGAATATGATAAATTACAACAAAAGTATGGGGCTAAAGAATTAGATTCTATCTATAATGGCGGATGTGATAAAAATCCCGATATTTGCTTTGTATTTATGAATCCAACAAGAAAAAATATTGCATCTTCCAAGAATTAGAAAGGATTAAAATCTCCTTGGATAGGAACTAAAAACATTTGGAATTTATTTTATGAACTTGGAATGCTTGATGAATATATATAATAAAATTAAGAATATTAAAAGTACTGATTGGACTGAAGAATTTGCGAGCATTGTATATGAAAATGTAAAAAAAAACAAATATTTTATAAATAATTTAGGAAAATGCACGCAAATAGATGCAAGACCATTACCAGATAGTATTTACAAAGAATATCTTCATTTATTAGAAAAAGAAATTGAAATTATTAATCCAAAAATAATAGTATTGTTTGGTAATCAAGTTAGTTCAATTGTGCTAAATGAAAAAATATCTGTTTCTCAGTGTAGAAAAAAACAATTTGAAAAAATTATTAATAATAAAAAGTATAAATGTTATTCAGTTTTTTATCCAGTTGGAAATGGAAGATTTAATATAGGAAAATCCATAGAAGACATATTATATATAAAGAATAGTTTATTTAATAAGATAACTGATTAAAAATATATAATTATTACACTCACATAATGACATGTCAACTTGCAATTGTGTTATTAAATTTACAAAATAAAACTACTTTCAATTTAATTTGGAAGTAGTTTTCATATTACCTCGAAAAGTTCGAGTATCAATCAATCTGGTGCTCGTGGTGGGAGTCGAACCCACATAACAAAGTTACACGATTTTGAGTCGTGCGCGTCTACCAATTTCGCCACACGAGCAAATAAACACAAATCAATTATACCATACAAATAATACAAAAAAAAGACATAAAATCAATTTTCTTTATATCTTGATTCAAATAAATTACTTTCATCCAAATTTTCTTCTTCATCAAAAGATATTTTTGGTAAATCATCTATAGAAGCTAATCCAAAATAATCTAAAAAATAATCAGTAATACCATATAAAATTGGTCTACCAGGTAATTCAGCTCTACCTTTTTCCTCAATCAAACCTTTCATAAGTAATTTTCTTATAGTATGTACAGTATTTACCCCTCTTATCTCATCCACACCAATACGAGTTATTGGTGAATTATAAGCAATAATAGCTAGAGTTTCTAATGAAGATTGCGATAAAGTTTCATTATTTTCAATATTAACTAATTTTTTAATATATTCATTACAAGATTTTTTAGTAACTAATTTAAACTTGTTTCCTAAAACATCAATTCTAAAACCTCTATCTTTATTGGAATAATCTTTATCTAAATCAAAAATAAGTTTATTTGCTTCTTCTTCTTTAATTTCTAAAATTGTCATTATTTGTTCTAAGGATAAGCCATCTTCTCCAACAACAAACAATAATGATTCTAAAACTGATTTTTTATTCATTATTTACCTTCTCACTTATATATATTTTATCAAAATTAGATTCTTGTTTAATATCTATTTCTTGCTTTCTAGTTAAATCAAGAATAGATAAAAATGTAACAACCAAATATTCTTTAGAAATAATATCAAATAACTCTGAAAATTCTACTTTCTTTTTTAGCTTAATAATACTTCTAATTTCATTACTTCTTTTTGAAACACTATATTCTTTTGAAGTTATTTTAGTATTCAATGGTTTATTTTTATCACGATTTTCTAAGAATTTATTTAGTGCATCCATCAAATCATTTAAAGTAACATCATCAGATAATTTTGGTTCAAATGAAATACCATACTGTTTTAAATCACTTGGTTCCTTAGTATATAATTCTTGTCTTTGTTCTTCTAAATTTTTAAATACAGAAGTCATTTCCTTATATTGTTTATAATCTAAAAGTTTTGTAATTAATTGTTGCCTTGGATCTTCTTCATAGTCATCTTCTATTTTTTCTGGTTTTGGAAGTAATACTAAAGATTTCATTTCAATAAGTTCAGCAGCCATAACTATGTACTCACTAGCAATATCTAAATTCATTGATTCCATAGCATTAATATAATTAAGATATTGATTAGTTATTTCAACTATACTTATATCGCAAATATCAATATCGGACTCTTTAATCAAATGAAGTAATAAATCCAATGGGCCTTCAAATTGATCTATAGTTATTTTATAATCCATATTACCACATCCAAGTAATATAATTATAACAAAAAAAGTTTAAATTTTAAACACTTTTACCTTGTTTTATAAGATATAAGTTTGTAAAAATCATAAACTTTGTTTACAAAATTAAAATCATTATCTATTTTTTTTATTATAGTATTTTTTATTACATCAATATTTTCTTCTTTTTTATCAAAAAACTCATAATATAAATATTTTAGTTTATCCTCACTTGTTTTATATAAATGATTAATTATATAACAAATTTTTTCTTTTTCATTTCTTGTTTTAAAGTCAAAACTATTTGTACAAATAGTTTCATACTCTATATCTGTAATATCTAATTCATTCATTACTTCTAAAGTATCTTCGTATTCATCTATTAATAAATCACTTTTATATAAAATTTTACCTTCATCATCTAAATAAATAGCTAAAACATCATCATTATTTCCAACTAAAAAACTATATTTAATACTTTTTTTATTTCTACCTTTAAATATTTCTGACTTATTAAAAATAGATTTTAAAAATTTTTGATTTAATTTTAAATTACAATTTTTAAAATCATATAATTGATTCTTTCTTACTTTAAATACAGGTATTTTTCTTATATGAATTATATCATCATTTAAATTCCATTCATAAAATTCAAAAAATTCTTTTTTAAAATTGAGTAAAATATCATATATGTAGTTCATTTTTTCTCCTCTTTCTTTTTTTAGAAATGCATATTATGAAAAAAACTATTACTATACCAACAACCGAAATCATGCATTCTAATCTTCCAATTATAAATTTAACATATTCGAAAAAATTATACCCAAGTGTTAGTAAATTTAAATAACTAATTATGTAAATATTACCAATAACTATCAAGCAAATACCAATTAAAAAAATAAATAAGTTAAAAATCACTTTATCACCTTAATTAATTTTATGTAAAAAATAAATAAATAATATTTATAAATTCTTAAAAGTAGTGTATACTTAAATAGGTGAGAATATGAATTTAGTTGAACTTATAAAATATATAGTATTAGGAATTGTTCAAGGTTTTACAGAACCAATACCTGTATCATCTAGTGGACATTTAGCAATATTCAAAAAATTAATAAATAGTAACGTGTTTAATGATTTAAATTTTGAAATAGTTGTTAATTTTGGTAGTTTAATAGCAATAATCTTATTTTTCAGAAAGGATATTATAAAACTTATAAAAGAATTCTTTTTGTACATAAAAACAAAAGAAAAAAAATATCTAAATAGTTTTAAATATTGTTGGTTAATTGTTATAGGTACAATACCAGCTGGAATACTTGGTTTAATATTTAAAGATGCAATAAGCTCTCTTTCAGAAAATATAAAAATAATTGGTGGAGCACTTATTGTTACATCATTATTCTTGTTTATTATAAAAGATTTCAAAGGTAAAAAAGATGATAACGAAATAACTTATAAAGATGCACTTATAGTTGGATTATTTCAATGTGTTGCATTACTTCCAGGAATAAGTAGAAGTGGCGCAACTATAGTAGGCGCAATGTTATTAAAATTTAAAAGAGAAACTGCTTTCAAATTTTCATTTATGTTATACATTCCAATTTCACTTGCTACAATTGTTCTTGGAGTTAAAGATATAATTGAAACTGGTCTTGAAAGTACAACAATACTTTATTACCTTATAGGTATGGTTGTTGCAAGTGTAATTACATACTTTTCAACAAAATTATTTAAAGATATAATGAAAAAAGGTAAACTAATATGGTTTGTACTATATTGTTTAATAGTAGGAATTCTAGTACTAATATTTTTATAAAATTGTATAAATAAAAGCATTATGAACACTATATTAAGGGTGATATAATGCTTTTATTTTTATGTTTAAAAATATTTTTTGTTAGAATAATAGATGTATCATTAGGAACTGTAAGAACGATTTTCTCTGTTAAAGGAAAAAATTTGATTGCAAGTTTAATTGGATTTGCAGAAATAACAGTTTGGTTCTTAGTTGTAAAAGAAGCTTTAAATACTGATGAAAATAGTTTATGGATTGTCTTTTCATATGCAAGTGGTTTTTCAACTGGTACATATATAGGCGGAATAATATCAAATAAATTTATAAAATCTAATCTTGGAGTTCAAGTAATTACTAACAACAATAATATAATCAATATACTTAGAGATAATGGGTTTGGCGTTTCAGTTATAGATATAAAAGGTAAAAAGGATGAGAAAAAATATATGTTGTATATATCAATAACTAATAAAAATTACACAGAACTTGAAAAAATAATTAAATCATACGATGAAAAAGCATTTATTGTAGTAAATGAAATTAAAAACATAGAAAACGGATTTATAAAAAAATAGATTTTAAAATAAATATTTGCTATAATTAATTTGGTGAGTTATGAAAAATTTTACTATGAAAGATGAATCATTCACATGTGAAAACTGTGGAAAAAAAATAAAAAGACTAAATTACACTGCAAGAGATCACTGTAATTACTGTCTTTTTTCAAAACATGTAGATGTTATGCCTGGTGACAGACAAAATAAATGCTGTGGATTATTAATACCTATTGGAATTGAAAAGTTTAAAAATACCTATAAAATAATATATAAATGTAGTAAATGTAATCAATTACATAAAAATATTATGGCAACAGATGACAATATGGATTTAATAATTGAATTATCAAAAAACATATGAAAATCATATGTTTTTTAAAATATTTTACTAATATATGGAAGCGCAATTATAAAAGCAAGTAATATAACAAATAATACAACAATAAATACTATTCCAGTATTTTTATCATCACTAGTTGAATTAGAAATTGGTATACTTTCTTGATTCTGGGCGTCTATAGATTCCATATTATCTAAATTAGATAAATCTTGACTTGTAGAATTTAAATTATCCTGTGGATAAATATTTTGAGTTGATTGAGTTATATTATTTGATGACATATTGAAGCTTTCATTATTTTGTGAAGTTACATATTGTGCAGTTTGATTTTCTTGTGGATAATTTTGTGCAGCAATATTTTGATTAAATACATTCATTTCACTTGAAGTATTAGAATTTGTTTGATACATATTTTGATTACTATATTGATTATTTTGTATATAATCATTTTGTTGTGGATTTAATGTTTCAAAAGGAGAAAGCATTTGTGCTTGAATATCATTTTCAGAAACAGTTGAATCATTAATTGTTTCATTATGATTAATAGGTTCATCCATACTTATTGTTTCTATATTATCAAATTGATTATTAAAAGAATTATTTTTATCATCCATAAACATACCTCCGTATCATAAAATATATTATATCAAAAAAAAAAGAAAAAGGGAAGTATCTACAATTGGTTTAACAACAAATTATATAATTCTTCACATTTTTCATTATTCATTTGTGGAACGCCTTCTAATCTATAAGAAATTCCAAGTTTTTCATATTTAGCAACACCATATGTATGATATGGTAAAAACTCAATTTTTTTAACATTTTTTATTTTTTTTATAAATTTAGATAATTCATATATATATTCTTCATTATCATTTATTCCAGGAATAATTACTTGTCTTATCCATAAATCTTTATTTAATTTTTGACATTTATCTAAAAATTCTAATGATTTATATATTTCTTTTCCTGTTATTTTTTTATACATATCATTATTTAAAGCTTTAATATCAAATAAAACTAAATCAGTATATTTAAGTATTTCATCATAATCATCACCATATCCTGATGTATCTATACATGTATGTATATCCATTTTTTTGCAAAGTTTTAAAGTTTCTTTTAAAAATTCTTTCTGAAAGAGAGGTTCTCCACCAGAAAATGTTACCCCACCATTAGCTTTAAAATAACCTTTGTATTTATAAATTCTTCTAACTAATTCTTCAGGTTCCATAACAAGTTTATTAGAAATATTCCAAGTTTCAGGATTATGACAGAACAAGCATCTTAATGGACAACCTTGTAAAAAAACTACAAATCTTATTCCAGGTCCATCTACTAAACCCATTGTCTCAATAGAGTCAATATATCCTTTCATTAACGTTCTCCATGAAATGTTCTACTAATAACTTCACTTTGTTGTTCTTTACTTAATCTATTAAAATTAACTGCATAACCTGATACCCTTATTGTAAGAGTAGGATACTTATACGGATTCTCCATTGCATCTATAAGTGTTTCTCTATTTAATACATTTACGTTTAAATGTTGTGCACCTTTATTAAAATAGCCATCTAATATATTAACTAAATTATCAATTCTTTCTATGTCAGAGTGTCCTAAAGCATTTGGTACTATTGAAAATGTATTAGAAATACCATCTTGACAAACATTGCAATAAGGAATTTTAGCAACAGAATTTAAAGAAGCTAGGGCACCATTACAATCTCTTCCATGCATTGGATTAGCACCTGGTGCGAAATAAACAGATTTTTTTCTACCATCTGGAGTGGCTCCTGTATTTTTTCCATATACAACATTAGAAGTTATTGTTAAAACTGATAAAGTATGATGTGCATTTCTATATAATTTATGTTTTTTCAATTCATTATAGAAAAGTTCTACAATATTTACTCCTATTAAATCAACATCATCATTATCATTTCCATATTTTGGAAAATCACCCTCTATTTCAAAATCAATTGCAATTCCTTCTTCGTTTCGTATTGGTTTAACATTTGCATATTTGATTGCTGATAAAGAATCAATTGCAACACTTAATCCAGCGCATCCAAATGCCATTAATCTTTCAACATTTGTATCATGAAGCGCCATTTGACCAGCCTCATATGCATATTTATCATGCATATAATGTATGATGTTCATAGCATCAACATAAGTTTTGGCTACAACTTCCATTGTTTTTTTAAATTTTTCCATTACTTCATCATAATTTAAATATTCAGAGGTTATTTTTCCAATACCATTAACAACTTTTTTACCTGTTATTTCATCATAACCATCGTTTATAGCATATAACAATGTTTTGGCTAAATTACATCTTGCACCAAAAAATTGCATTTGATGTCCTATTTTCATTGCAGAAACACAACAAGCGATGGCATAATCACTACCATAAATGTTTCTCATCAAATCATCATTTTCATATTGAACAGCATCAGTTAATATTGATATTTTCGCACAATATTTTTTAAAGTTCTCCGGTAACTTTTCAGACCACAAAATTGTCATGTTTGGTTCTGGAGCTGTTCCTAAATTAATTAATGTGTGTAAATACCTATATGATGTTTTTGTAACTAATGATTTATTATCAAGCATTCCTCCAATTGATTCTGTTACCCAAGTTGGATCTCCAGCAAATAATTCATTGTATTCAGGAGTTCTTAATTGACGCGCTATCCTAAGTTTAATTATAAATTGGTCTATTAGTTCTTGAGCTTCCTCTTCTGTCAAAATACCTTCTTTAATATCTTTTTCTATATATATATCTAGAAATGTTGATGTCCTACCTAAACTCATTGCTGCTCCATTATTCTCTTTTATAGCAGCTAAATATCCAAAATACAACCATTGTATTGCTTCCTTTGCATTAGTAGCAGGTTTAGATATATCAAAACCATACCTACTTGCCATATTCTGTATCTTTTTTAAAGCACGTATTTGCTCTGATACTTCTTCTCTTAATCTAATTGACTCTTCTGAAACAATTTCTATTTTATCCAAATCTTTTTGTTTTTCCTGTATCAATTTATCTATTCCATATAAAGCAATTCGTCTATAATCTCCTATTATTCTACCCCTACCATATGCATCTGGTAACCCAGTAAGTAAATGATTTGATCTTGCAAGTCTTATTTCCTTTGTATATGCATCAAAAACTCCTTGATTATGACTTTTTCTGTATTCATTAAAATATTTATCTACATTTTCATCCAACTTATATCCATATGCATCTAGTTCATTATAAACCATTCTTATTCCACCATAAGGATTAACAATTCTTTTTAAAGGTTCATCAGTTTGTAACCCGACAATTACTTCATTTTCTTTATCTATATAACCAGGTTCAAAATTATCAATACCAGACATATTTTTAGTATCTATATCTATAACACCCTTTTTTAATTCTTCTAATAACAAATTATTACATTTATCCCATATTTTTTTAGTTTTTGAACTAATAGGTTTTAAAAAACTTTCATCACCTAAATATTCTTCATAATTTTCTTTAATAAAATTTTCTACATTTATTTCTTTTTGCCATAAACCTTCTTTAAACATCTAACTAAACCTCCAACATATTTAAAAATTCTTCTTCATTTAATATATTAATATTTAAATCTTTTGCCTTCTGATACTTACTACCAGGATTTTCACCAACTATAACATAATCAGTTTTCTTTGTAACACTACTAGTGACTTTTCCACCTCTATTTTCAATTTCAATGGAAGCTTCATCACGTGTTAATTTTGAAAGAGTTCCTGTTAATACAAATGTTTTATTATTAAAATTATCATCTATACTTTCATTTCCCTTATATTTCATATTAACACCTAGAAGTTTTAATTCATTTATTGTCTTAATATTTTTTTCTTCTTTAAAAAATTTATATACTGAATCAGCAATAACTTCTCCAATATCTTGAATTTTAACTAAATCTTCATATTCTGCACTCATTAGTTTATCAATATTTCTATAATTAATAGCAAGTATTTTTGCTGTTTTTTTACCTATATATCTAATTCCTAAAGCAAATAATAATTTTTCTAATGAATTTTTCTTACTCTTTTCTATATTTTGAAGTAAATTATTAACGCTTTTTTCTCCAAAGCCTTCTAATTCCTTTAAATCTTCTTTATGGTTATATAAAGTATAATAATCACATATTGTCTTTAAATATCCCTCATTATAGAAATCTTCTACAATTGACTCTCCAAAGCCTTCTATATTCATTGTTTCTCTACTAGAAAAGTGAATTAAACCTTCTATATTTCTTGCATCACAATTAGGATTTGGGCAAAAATAATTTGCTTCTGTTTCTTTTTTTTCTAGTTTTGAATTACATATAGGACAATTTTTTATCATTTTAAATGGAATTTCTATACCCGTTCTTCTTTCTTTTAAAACCTTAACTACTTCTGGTATTACATCACCAGCTTTGTGCAACACTATTGTATCATTTATCATAATGTCTTTTTCTTTTATGTAATCCTCGTTGTGAAGAGTCACACTTTTGATTATCGATCCCGCTAAATGTACTGGGTCTAAATCAGCCCTAGGCGTTATTTTTCCTGTTCTACCAACACAAAATTCAATATTTTTAATTTTAGTTAATACTTCCACTGCAGGAAATTTATATGCAATTGCCCATTTTGGAGTTCTTGATGTATATCCAAGTTTTTTTTGATCTTCAATTTTATCTACTTTAATTACAATACCATCTATTTCATATGGTAAAGATTCCCGTTTTTCAGTCCATTCTTTAACATAATTTATAACCTCATTAACATTATCAGCAATCTTAATATTTTCATTAACTATAAATCCTAATTCTTTCATAAAAGAAAGCGATTCATGATGATATTTTATATTAAAATCATCTGATGATGGTAAATGATATATAAATGTTGAAAGATTCCTTTTGGCAGCGATTTTAGAGTCTAATTGTCTAACAGAACCTGCTGCAGCATTTCTTGGATTAGCAAATAAAGACTCGCCTTTTTCTTGTCTTTCTTGATTTAATTTATTAAAAGATTTTTTTGGCATATATATTTCGCCACGAACCTCAATTTTTCTTTTATCATTGATTACAAGTGGTATTGATTTTATTGTTTCTACATTATGTGTTATATCTTCACCAATAATGCCATTCCCTCTTGTTGCGCCTCTTATCAATTTTCCATTTTCATATAATAATGATACTGACAAACCATCTATCTTTAATTCACATACATAGGTTGGATTCGGAATTGTTTTTTTTATCCTTTGATCAAATTCAAAGATTTCATCCTCACTAAAAATATCTCCTAATGACATCATAGGAATTTCATGTGAAACTTTTTTAAATTCATCTATTATTTTTCCACCTACTCTTTTTGTAGGAGAATCTTCTCTTATTAGTTCAGGATATTGTTGTTCTAATTTTTCTAGCTCATGATAATAATCATCATACTCTTGGTCAGTAATAGTTGGATTATCATTTGTATAATATTCCTCACTAGCTTTATTAATTATTTTTATTAGTTCGTCAATTCTTTGCTTCATATTATCACCTATTATATTATACCATATATAAATATTCTTTTATATTTTAAAAAGAAAAAAAGATTAATAAAATCTTTTTAACGTTGTTTATTTAAAGCATCATAAACAATTTTAAATATTAATATTCCTATTACGAAAAAAGCTAATATAAATAAAGGATTTTTAGCTGCTTGAGAAACCCATTCTTTTAATTGTTCTCCCCAACTATTTAATGTATCCCAAAAACTAAGTACCATAATATCCCTCCAATAAAATTATAACATTATATATGTTTCTTGTAAAATCTTCCTTCATTTTTTTTCAATTTATAGTAAAGTATTTGTTTATATTTTTTTTATGCTTTTATGTCCTTTCATAAGCATCTTTATTCCGATTTGATGAGAAAAAGCAATAGTAAGTATACTTTTATCCATTCCAACTATGACACCTTCACCAAAAGATTCATGAATAACGTGATCTCCTAATGAATATTCTGCGTTTTTATCTATCATACCACCTTTATCAAACTTACATGATATGATTTTATCACTATTTTTTATTTCTAAATTTTCTTCCCCCATTTCATTTATAAATCTACTTGGTGGATTCATAGAATCTAATCCATATAACATTCTTTTTTTAGAATTAACAATATATAAATGTTTACAAGCTCTTGTTATTGCTACATAACATAATCTTCTTTCTTCTTCTATATCATCTGCTGTATCATATGAGTTTTTATGTGGAAAAACACCCTCTTCAAGCCCAATTATAAATACGTTATCAAACTCCAATCCTTTTGAAGAATGTACTGTCATAAGTGTTACAACATCTGTATTGTTATTATGCTCACTTATATCAGCAACTAAACTTATTTCCTCTAAAAATTCTTCTAAGGAAACTATTCCTCTTTGTTCTTCAAAGTTTCTTGTTATTGATTTAAATTCTTCTAAGTTTTCAATTCTTATTTCTGAATCTATTGTTTTTTCAGAAACCAAATCTTGCTTCATACCACTTTGTTCTAATATTAATTCTACTAATTCAGTAAGTGAACAATTATCTTTTTCTTTAATCAAATTAAGGATTATTTTCTTAAATTCTAGTTCTTTTCCAGAAGATATCGTGTTAAACATACTTTCACTATTTTCTTCTGCTTTTGTAATAATATTTTGTATAGTTTTTTCCCCTATACCACGTCTTGGAACATTAATTATTCTTGTTAAACTAACATCATCATTTGGATTATATATAAGTCTTAAGTAAGATATTAAATCTTTTATTTCTTTTCTATTATAAAAGTAAAAACTTCCAACAACCTTATATGGAATATTTTCTTTAAGCATTGCTTCTTCTATTGTTCTTGATTGTGCATTTGTTCTATATAAAACAGCAATTTGATTTTTATCAACACCATTATCTATTAATTTTTTAATTTGAGTTGCAACATAATATGATTCATCTTTTTCATCAACTGCTCTATAATAATTAATTTTTTCACCATCTTCATTATCAGTCCATAAATTTTTATCTTTTTTTTGTTTGTTATTTTTTATAACATTGTTTGCACTTTTTAAAATGGTTTTTGTCGAACGATAATTTTGTTCTAGTAAAACAACTTTTGAACTAGGAAAATCTTTTTCAAAATTTAATATATTTCTATAATTTGAACCTCTAAATGAATATATAGATTGAGACTCATCCCCTACTACGCATATATTTTTATATTTTTTTGATAACATTTTTACTAAAACATATTGTGCCTCATTTGTATCTTGGTATTCATCTATTAATATATATTTATATTTTTCCTGATATTGTTCTAAAACGTCCGGATACATTTTAAATAAAACAATTGGTTGCATTAACAAATCATCAAAATCTAATGAATTATTTATTTTTAATTTCATTTCATATCTTTTAAATATTTCAAGCACTTTTTTATCATAATCTGTATTAACATATTTTTCATATGAGCCTGAATCAATTAATTCATTTTTAGAACTACTAATTTTATTTCTTATTGCTTTAGGATTATATATTTTTACATCCAAATCCATATCTTTTATTATCTTTTTAATTACAGTAAGTGTATCATCACTATCTAAAATTGTAAAATTTGATTTATATCCTAACTTTTCATAATTTTGTTTAATTAATAATAACCCAAATGAATGAAATGTTGATATCTGTATTCTTCTTGATTCAAGTCCTAAAATATTATTTATTCTTTCTTTCATTTCATGGGCTGCTTTATTTGTAAACGTTATCGCTAAAATGTTTTCTGGCAAAACATTTTTTTCTTGTATCAAATAAGAAACTCTCGTAGTAAGAACTCTTGTTTTACCACTCCCTGCACCTGCTATTACAAGTAATGGTCCCTCTGTTTCTTTAATTGCTTCTATTTGTTTATCATTATACCCTATAAAATTCATACCATCACCTTTTACATTTTAGCACATTATGTATAGAAAAAAAATAAAATAAATTAAATTTTTATATAGTTAATTAACTAAATCATATACATAATTTTAATAAAAATCATAATAGATTATTATTTTTTGTTTTGAATTAATAAAAAAAATTAGTAATTCGTTTTTACTAACTTTTTTTCAATATAAAGAATTATATAGTACATTAAAACTGCTACAGCACATAATATCATAACACCAGTTATAACTAAATCAAGATTAAATACTTGTGAACCATATAGAATTAAATATCCAATCCCTTCTTTTGATACCAAAAATTCCCCCATTATTACTCCAATTAATGACATGCTTACGTTAATTTTTAATGAACTTGTTATTACTGGTAAACTATTAGGTAATAATAATTTAAAATAAATTTGTTTTTTTGTTGCTTTAAATGACTTCATTAATTTAACTTTTATTGGATCTGTTTCTATAAATCCCTGATATATATTTATAATTGTTACTATCACAGATATCAATAATGCCATAAATACAATAGAATTCATTCCAGCTCCTGCCCATATTATTATTATTGGTCCTAACGCAACTTTAGGTAAACTATTTAAAACTGTTAAATATGGATCTATAACTTTGGCAAAAAAACCATTCCACCACATTAAAGTAGCAATAAAAATTCCTATGAAGGTTCCTAATAAAAAACTAATAGTTGTTTCCCAAACAGTTATAAATATATGATTATATAAATTTCCTTTGATATGCAGATTAATTAAACATTTTATGACTTTATATGGTGAAGAAAAAATAAATGAATTTATTATATTATAATCAGATAATAATTGCCAAATAATTAAAAATATAACCAAGATTAAAACTTGAACTAATTTAATTAATAAATTTCTTTTTTTAAATTCTTTTATATATTTTTTATGTTCTTCACTATACATGATAATCAATCTCTTTCCATATCAAATCATAATATTTTGAAAAAAATTTATCTTTTCTATTATTTATTGGGTTAGTTTTATTTTCTAATTCTATATCAACTACATATTTAACTTTACTAGGTCTTTTGGTTAAAACTATGACTCTATCTGCCATACTTATTGCCTCAGCAATATCATGAGTAACCATTATTGCCGATTTCTTTTCTTTTTTAATTATACTATACACATCATCTGAAACAGCTAACCTTGTTTGATAATCTAAAGCAGAAAATGGTTCATCGAGTAAAAGTATATCTGGTTTTGTTGCAAGAGTTCTGATTAAAGCAACCCTTTGTCTCATTCCACCTGATAAAGTTGCAGGATAACTATTTATAAAATCTTTCAATCCATATATTTTTAATAAATTTAGAACATAGTTTTTTGTTTCGTTTGTTAAATTTTTATTTATCTCTAATCCCAATAAACAATTATCTAAAACTGTTCTAAAATCAAATAATGCATCCTGTTGAAGCATATATCCTATTCTCGTTTTTTCAGTTAACTCAATATCACCAAACGATTTATTATCAAGTTCAGCTAAAATTGATAAAATTGTGCTTTTTCCACAACCACTTGGACCTACAATAGAAACAAACTCGCCTTCCTTTAAATTTAATGAAAAATCTTCTACAGCCAAAATCTCTTTATTTTTAGTATGATAGGTTTTTTTTAAATTCTTTATTTTTAGTACATTCTTTTCCATTATATTTCCTCCTAGCTATTTTATTTTATGGATAATATATTTTTTTGATAATGACATAAATTTATATTTTATAAAAAACTATCAAATAAAAATTTGATAGTTCCAATATTATTTAATTTTTGAAAATTTATTATTTACTAATTTATCATATGGAGCTCTTGTAGATAATTGTCCAGCATTTTCTGCTATTTCTTGTATATGATTAAAGTTTTCCTCATCTATATATGTTGTTTCAAACCATGAATCTATATCTTTGTATCTTTGAATTATTTTTTCCAAATCCGTTTTTGAAGTATCTGGAAAATAATCTAATATTACTGTTGCAAGTTCACTAGCGCTATGAGAATGAGTATAATCAAGACCTTTTTGTATTGCTTTGGTAAATCCCTCTATTACTTCTGGATTGCTTTCTAAATAACTTACTTTTGTATTATATGCAGTATATGGAACAACCCCACCAAGTTCACCAAGTGACGCAACTACATAACCATATCCTTGTTTTTCTAATTGTAAAGCATTTGGTTCAAATAAAGATACAAAGTCCCCTGTGCCTCCTATAAATGCCCCACTCATAGATGCAAAAGCAATACTTGTATCGATTGTTATATCTTTATTAACATCTATTCCATTTTTGGTTAAAATCCATTCTAATGTCATTTCAGGCATACCACCTATACGCCCACCTATTATAGTTTTGCCTTTCATATCTTTTAATGAAAAATTATCATCTTTTTCTCTTGATACTATAAAACTACCATCTCTTTTAGTTAATCCAGCAAAATTAACTAAATAATCTTTTTCTCCTTGATTATAAACATAGATTGTAGCTTCACTACCACAAAAACCTATTTCAACATCTCCTGATAAAACAGCCGCTGTTACTTTATCTGCACCAGCAGTTAATACTATATCTACATCAAGTCCTTCATCTTCAAAATATCCTAATGAATGTGCTACATATTGTGGTACATAAAAAATACTATGAGCTACCTCTGCAACCTTAATATGTTTTAAATTCTTATTATCCCTTTTAAAGAAACATAATACTGCTATGGAACATATCAATATAAATGTTATGATTAAAAAATAAAATTTTTTCAAAAAATACACTCCTTTCTTCTTTTATATTATATTCAAAGAAAAAAATTGTGCTTATAAAAAAGAATACTGGATAGTATTCATATTATTTCTTATTATATTTTTCTCTAACTAAATTTAAAGAATCAAATGTCCCAACATCATAACAATTACCTTCAAATTTATAAGCATATACAGGATATTTTTTATATAAATATTCGACTAAATAACCAGGAGCATCAGGTTTATTACCTTCTTTTAAATAATTTACAATTTCATTAATAACAAATTTAGGGTATAAATATGTTGCATAAACACCTATATCACTTTTTGGATTTTCTGGTTTTTCTTCCAAGTCTAAAATTCTATCATCAGAGTCTAATTTTGCAACTGCAAAACCTTTTAAAATATTAATATCATTTATTTGTTTTGCGCATACTGTTACTGCATTTTTATTTTTATAATAATCAACAACGTCTTTTAATTTATAATCAAATAGATTATCACCAGCAATAATTAATAAATCATCATTTATTTTTTGACTGTCAATGACATACTTTATGTCTCCAATTGCACCTAACCTATTATCATTAGAATCTGTCATATCATTTATTACTGTTATTTTTTTAACATTGTTTTTTTTCATTGCCCAATCATTAAAATGATTATAATATTTTGCATTTGTTATTAGATATATTTCATCAACAATATCTATAGTATTTACTTCATCTAAAATATAATCTAATAATGGTTTCCCAGCTTCTATATCAAGTAGTGCTTTTGGAAAATTTTCTGTAAGTGGGAATAATCTAGTAGCGTATCCCGCACATAATAATATACATTTCATATAAATTTCTCCTATCTTAATTCATCATTTGCTTTAGAATTTAAATCCAAGTTTGCAATTCTAGAAAGCTTGTATGCATAATAACCGGCAGCTCCTATCATTGCAGCATTATCGGTACAATACTTTAAATCAGGTATAGATAAATTAATATTATTTTCATCACATAATTTCTTAAATTCATCCCTTAAACCTTTATTCGCAGATACTCCACCAGCTATTATTAAATTATCAACATTGTACTTTTTTAAAGCTTTCATAGTTTTTTTTGTTAATATTTTAATCACACGATTTTGGAAAGAAGCTGCTAAGTTTGCAGCATTAATTTTATTACCTCTTTGTTCTTCATTGTGTTTTAAATTAATTACCGAACTTTTTAGTCCACTAAAACTAAAGTTATAACTATCATCATCAAGTGGTAATGGTAAATTATAGCTATCAATACCAGTGTGTGCCAATGCATCTAGTTTTGGACCACCAGGATATACTAAACCAATAACTCTTGCAACTTTATCATAACATTCCCCAACTGCATCATCTAATGTACCACCAATATATTCAAAAGAATAATTTTCTTTCATTAAAACTAATTCTGTGTGCCCTCCACTAACAACTAGCGAAATTAATGGAAAATTCATTGCTTTTCCAATATTATTTGCATATATATGACCTGCAATATGATGAACAGGTACTAATGGTTTATTGTATATAAATGAAAGTGTTTTTGCTGCTTGTAATCCTACCAATAATGAGCCAATCAAACCTGGGCCATATGTAACAGCAATCGCATCTATATCATCCATAGACATACCGGAAGTTTTTAAAGCTTGATCCAAAACAATTGTAATGTTTTCTATATGCATTCTACTAGCTATTTCTGGAACAACCCCACCAAACAATTCATGCACATTTATTTGTGATGAAACAATATTTGTAATAACTTCTACACCATTTTTTACTATTGCTATACTAGTTTCATCACAACTAGATTCAATAGCCAATATATATATATCTTTCATTTACTTCATCTCTTTCATCATTAATAATGCATCATTTCCATTATTATAATAGTGTTTTCTAATAGCAACCTCTTTAAATCCAAATAATATATATAAATTTATAGCATAAGTATTTTCAACATCAACTTCTAAAGTAATGTTGGTTAAATTTCCACATAATTCTAACATCTTTTTCATAAGTAAAGAAGCATAACCTTTATTTCTATATTCAATACTTGTCCATAAATAATTTAATTCTGCCCTATCATATTGAATAGAAAATACAATAAAAGCAATTAAAATTTCATCTTTATAATAGCCAAATGCATTTATAAAAGGATCATCGGCTATAAATTTGTCTGAAAATTCAATAATATCATCTAGATTATTGATTTTTTTTATCATTAAGTATTTTTTCTTCCGCTTCAGTCATTTTCAAATAACTTGGTTTTAGTTCATGTGGATTAACAGGTTTATCATCAATATGTTTATTAACAAGTTTTAAAACATTAACATTTGGAATAACGGAATTTATATCTGAAAATGAATCATAGGAATACACAGAATAATTTTTAAAACTTTTAATTTCATCTTTCAAACAATTTAATGATATATACTTATCTTGTTCAATACAATTTAAACTATCATCATAAATTCCCCTATAAACATAATCTCTTCTAGCATCTATTACTGATATAATATTTTTAGAACTAGACGAAGAAGCAAAAAGTTCTAAAGTTGAAAAAGGAATTAAGTCCTTTTTTAAAGAATATGCAAACACTTTAGCAAAAGTCATACCAATCCTAATCCCAGTAAAAGATCCAGGACCAGTTGATATAAAAATCTTATTTACATCATTAGGTTTAATGTTAGTTTCATTAAATGCATTGCTAACAATAACCATAAAGTTTGAAGAAAGATCGCCATCAGTTTTAGAATTATATAAATACTTAATTTCGTTATTTTCAACTATAGAAAATAACAAAGTAGGTGTAGAAGTATCAACTACAATACTAATCATAAAACAGCCTCACAAACCTCTTCATATTTCTTTCCATAAGGTGTAATAATTAAAGTTCGTTTATTTTCATCGTTAATTTTAAATTTAATTTCTAATCTTTCCTTTGGGAGTATATTTTTAATCATACTCGACCATTCTATAATAACAACACCATTTTTATTAAAATATTCTTCAATACCAATATCATCTGAATCCTCATCTAAACGATATACATCCATATGATATAATGGCATCTCACCAGCTGTATATTCTTTAATAATATTAAAAGTTGGTGAAGTAATATTTTCTTTAATTGCTAAAGCATCAGCAAAACCTTTAGTAAATACGGTCTTACCACTACCTAATTCACCATCTAAACAAATAATCATATTAGGAAATTTTTCAGATTCTAAATTTTGCGCTAATTCAATTGTATCCATCTCATTATATGATATAAATTTATATTCCATTTTTTTATCACCTAAAAATATTATATTAAAAAAAAACGAATATTACAATATAAAAACAGTTAATATTCATTTTTATATTTGAAAGTAAACAAAAAAAAATTAGCAACTTCCTATTTTCGCTTACACTATCGTCGGCGTAAAAGAGCTTAACTTCTGTGTTCGGGATGGGAACAGGTGTATCCTCTTTGCTATAGTCACTAATTTATATATAGAGAAATTATTCTCTGAAAACATGATAATGTGGATATTCATCTAAAAAATAACATAGGATTAAATCCTCGATCTATTAGTACTAGTCACCTCAACATGTTGCCATGCTTCCAGCTCTAGCCTATCAACCAGATAGTCTTTCTGGGATCTTACTTTATAAAAAATGGGAAAACTCATCTTGAAGTTGGCTTCCCGCTTAGATGCTTTCAGCGGTTATCCATTCCATACATAGCTACTCTGCACTGCCACTGGCGTGACAACAGATACACCAGAGGTATGTCCGTTCCGGTCCTCTCGTACTAGGAACAGCTCTCCTCAATTTTCCTACGCCCACGACGGATAGGGACCGAACTGTCTCACGACGTTCTGAACCCA